>Ga0209515_10004305_pt1 | contig 19354 bp, 17 predicted proteins | sample Subgroupgradi54m_FD_187454 | JGI IMG/M metagenome (GOLD analysis project Ga0209515, IMG submission 187454) | Subsurface groundwater microbial communities from S. Glens Falls, New York, USA - GMW60B uncontaminated upgradient, 5.4 m (SPAdes)... ...
CAAACCGTTACCGAGTTGTCCAAATGAAAGGTTGTCATACGAGAACTCTTCCTGGCCGCTCATCGCTACACCCTGGTTAAACCCGTTCGGCCAGCCGTATGAACTCACCATGCTGAGTTTGTATTGTCCGGCATTATTGGTAGCATACGAATAAACACTGTACCGCCGGTCTGATCCAAGATCGCTGAACTGGTTCGGTGCGGAAACAGCTACGTCGCCGTAGTCGATACTCATGGTGAGATTGCCGTTGGTCTGATCGTATGTGTAGGTCGAAGCGGTTGCGACGCTCGTCTGATTGCCGTCAAAATTCTCGGAAAGTTCCTGCGTCCTGAAAACAAAAAAACGGTTGTTATTAAGCGACGGCAGCAAAGCGTAATCGTACACGGAGGTCTGTTTTGTAAAAAGGTTTCCGGAAACATCGAAAATTTCGCTTCTGTACGGCAACCCGATTTTGGAAAGATGATCCGCCGGTTCGTTAAACGCCGCGTTCGTAGCGTTTCCCTGATGATAGTATGTGACAGTTTTGGAATTGTCCGGCCTGGTTTCCGTGACTTTTTCAAATCCCGCAAATTTGCGGTCAAACGCGCTGGCATAGTAATAGCTGCCGTTTTCATAGAGATAATGGCTTGTAGCCGTCTGTGCACTGAACGGTTCGGTCTCGCTGATCGATTCAACTGTCTGGATCACAATCGGCAGATGCGGGTTTAACAGGTTCCCCGCAGCATCACGGTACTGCGTCGACGCCTGGTATTTGACGTTCACCGTTCCGCCGGTCTCCAGGGTTACGGTCGACAAAAGGTCCGGGACGGTGCTGTCTGCAATATAGCTGTGATTGTCAGCAAACGGCGAATAACCCGCCGTTTCGCCCTGAATAAAATCATCAATGCTATCGCCATTTATATCAGCAACCCGGCCACCACGATCGTATAACAAACTTACATCCAAAAACCCGGCCGGAACACCTGGAGATAGTTTAAACGGTCCGCCATCGCCCCGGTTAAGATATGTTTGCCCGGAAACTCCAAACGTGCCGTTACCGACATTGTTCGGTGTTACAATCTCGCTCGCGCCGATATCGGGAAATCCATCTCCGTTCGCATCAAAAACACGGACACTCGTATCATTTGGATAACAGTAACAGGGATTGTTATACGCAAAACTCAGCGGCAAAAATGTTCCAGGATAATTCTGGTTTTGGATCCATCCTGTTCCGGTATTCAGATAAATATACTGATAGCTGCCGGAAAAAGTCTGGTTGAATCTGATCAGATCAGTGAGACCATCGTGGTTTATATCCACGAGTCTTGTGCCGACATCTTCAGAGGGATTACCAGGCGAGGTTCCAAGCGTCGGTGTCTGGTTTGGTACCAGCCACGCATTGCTTTTTTGAAAACTGCCGCCGATGTTGAGATATGCAAGCGTCCAGGGATCATAGCCTGTCTGGTAGCCACTGGATGAAGTTGATCCCAAAAGATCAGGCAGCCCGTCGCCGTTGATATCGGCAATGCGCGTTCCTGAATCTGCCCCGTTTCCAGTTAAAAACCCGATCGGCACATTGATTCCGGTTGCGCTGAACCCGTTGCCGTTACTTAAATAAATATCATTGCCGATCGAACCGGGCGCAGCTCCGCCATTCTGCAGAAGATCCGGCAGCATATCGCCATTGATATCGGCAACCCGCACGCTGTTGTCGACTCCGGCATTTGCAAACGGCGGAATCACCGCCAGCGCTACCGGTAACTGGATCGGACTTTGGCCTGTCCAGCCGTTGCCGGTATTCAGCTGAACGTAACTGGTTTTTATCCAGCCGTTGTTGGGATTGTAGTGCCAATGCGAGTAAACCATGTCAGCAAGGCCGTCACCGTTCACATCAAAGATTTCATAGCCCTGTTCGTTATTTGGATAGACCACAAAATTGGGCGATTGATATGCGGGATTTTCAGTCCACGTCAGCGGATGCGACTGATATGTAAAAGTGATTGCCGGTTTTGTCTGGTTACCCGAAGTTTCCGCGATCTGCTGCAAAAGCGTTCTGGCATTTTGACCGGAAGCTGTATATTTCAGGTTATATGTTTTCGAAATTGTACCATTCACTAAAATATCGATTTTTTGGAGATGATAGAAATCGTAGACTGCAAAAGCGGGTTTATACGATAGATAGGTTGAATTGCTATTCTGCCAGTTGAATTTGATTTGATATGGTTTGTTCGCGCTTCCGCCCCAGGTGATCGTGTCCGGATAGATCTGGCCCTGGGATTTGATATAGGTATAATCAATGCTGTTGCCGAGCGGATCAGCAACTTTTTCGATCATCCACTGATATATTTTTGTGGAATCGCTGGGGTCGTCCTGCCGCGATCCGGCGCTAAGTCCATAGCTGTAGGTAATCCCGTCTTTGGTTTTGGCGGTGAATGAATTGTTTGAAAAAGTGTAGATCAGAAAATCGCCGTGGTCTGTTTTTGGCGCATAAACATTGGTTGAAACTTCGGTCAGTTCACCTGAAACCGAGGAAGAAAAATCTTTACCTGAATAAAGCTGATCCGACCCGTGCAGGTTTATGCGTTCGATTGAAGGAACGGAAAGTTTCCAGCCAAATCCCACCATGGACCCTTCTTCATTGTTCTGCGAACTGTAGTCGAGTGACAATTGCGGTGTTAACCCGTTTTTGCCTTTAGGCAGATTAAACGGATAGCTGTAATGGAGAGCTCCGGAAGATTCGTCGACCTGCGGTTTTGAATTTGAGGGATTCAAGGGATCGAGAAACTGGAGAGTCGATGGAAGAGCCGGAATCTGCGGCGGAGATTGGGGAGAATTGAGCTGGTCGGCATTTTTGGAATTTTTGGGACTGGCCGGGCTGTTTTTGTCCGCGCCGGATTTGTCAGGTTGCGCTTCCGAACCGGGTTCAGGCGAGGGTTTTGATCTGTCTTCCGGCTTGTCGCTTTGAGGTTCGGATTGTCCCGGTGCGTCTTTTGGTTCAGATGGTCCGGAAATCCGGACTCCATGGTTTTCCGCCGCCCTGGAAGAATTTTCCGCGCCTTTCCCGCTGTTATTCTGTGATTGAGTATTCTGTGATTGGGCAGAAACATCGGCTGAAGCATTGCGTGAAATGTTTGCCGAGGCGCTGCGTGGAGCATCCGCTGGAAGGCCCGCTATCCCCTCCGCTGCCAGAACAGCTTCCAGCGGATTAAAAATCCCGATCGCTAAAATCAGCAGCAAAATCAGGCTTCTGGTTCCTCTCCGCGCTGCAAAGCCCTGAAAAATCTTCCTGGCCATATGCAAAAATTAAAATGTGTCTGCTCCAGAAATACATGTACCCCAAGCCCTTATTAAAGCAAAAAACCATAAAATACAAGACGATCTTGTGTATTTGCGTTTTAAGCCAAAACGACAGGTTTTTCGCCTCGAATACTTCAAGGCGCGCATCAATTTCTCGAACTGCCGGGGCCGTTATCTGTTTTTAGCGCGCTCAGAATTTTGAGTTTCAGATCTTCCAGAGACATTTTAAAATCCCCGACACCGAGGACATCGTTGTTTGAATTTATGATATATTTTCCAAAAGGCCCTGCGAAAGGGACGTATTCGCCGGTATTGATTTTTCCGAGAAACAGCAGGACCTTTTCGTCATTTTGAAAATTTGCTGTATTTTCCACTGTCTGACCGCCAATCTGTTCATTTTCCAGGAGGACATTCTGGACGCCAATCTTAAGATCGCCTTTTAAGACTTCCTGAACTTCAATTGCTATATCCCTTCTGGAATTCAGACTTTGATTATTCTGGAAATACATTGCTCCAACGTTCTGCACTTTGCCGATGACGATCGCGTCCACCTGTCTGGCGTAAAGATCCATATCGCGCCCAATGTAAAGATTATCATTGAAACTTTTTTGAAGACCAGCTCTGTCCGCCGTCAGTTTAAAGCTTAGAGCACCAAGAACAAAAAAAGCAGCAACCCCCATCCAAATAAAAAATTTTTTCATAAATATAGAATTATCAAGTGCCATATATTGCTATCATGCCGGCCTTATCGTCATTTTCGAGCGTTCTTTTTCTGGTTTCGCCGGTTGATGATATGATGCCGCACATGGTTGATTCGAAGCTAGTACCGCAAAACGAAGGACCGGAACCTGAATAAAGATCCAGAAGCCTCAGCCAATGGCCAAATTCATGTGTTATGACGTTTTGAACGTCGTATTTGTTGGCCGCGCCAATCGTTGTAAACCCATAATAGATGTTTAAAGTGATATCATGTTCATAAAATATGGCGGTTCCGCCATACACAAAACCGTTTGTGGTGGCGATAATGCCGTTGTTGCCTTTGTTAAAGTAGCCAATGTCGCTTTTACCGTCTGAAAAATAGGAGAATACATTGGGGTTTCTGCTTGTAGTGCCATTATAATTAAATTTAAATTTTGCGCCGACAGCGTCCCAGGCGGAATCGGCTGACTGCATTGCCGATACAAAGCTGGCGGCGAAAGCGTTGTTTATAAAATAATTTACCGATCCGGAACTCCATTTATAGATGCTCGTTGAATAAGCCAAAACTTTCATGCTTCCAAAGCCGAGCAGGAAGGCGGCAAGATTGAGAATGATAAAAAACGGTATTTTTTTATTCATGGCTGTCTGTATTCTAATGAGCCGGTTTTCTTTTGTCTATTTTTTCCTGGCTTTTTCCGTGACGCGGTATTCGAGATATTTGCCGAACATCAGGCGGGTTTGCGCATCCAGAGCGGGAATCGCGCTTAAAAAAATGCTCGTGATCGGTACTAGAAGCCATTGCAGGCCAAGCGATAATCGCCCCAGGAAATTTCTGGTGTGTGTTTTTGGAATAAGAATCAGGCTGATAATCGCGCAAACAAAAATTCCGCCGGATGCGAGCAGCATGATATCGCTCATGGTGTTTGGAAGATTATAGGCCAGCACCGTGTTGCGAAAATCGGCATTGATAAGCCCGGGAATGAATCCCGAAAAAGTTATGAGAATGGGGCCGGTCGCCCAGAAAAAAGTGTTCTTCAAAAATTCACCGATGCGGCGGATTTTTTCGGAAACTTTTAAATGCGGATGATACCAGAGATTGAGCGCCATAAAGGGGAAATCGCATACACCCCAGGCCCAGCGGCGCAGCTGGTTATACTGGTTCCGGAAGGTTTTGAGGTAGGTGTCAGAGAGCACTGCGTCCATGTAAACCGGACAATAAACCGGCACCAGTTTGTGGCGGCCGTTATAAATGGCGTAGGCGGTCCAGTACTGGCGTGAATCTTCGGGAATGACGGCAGTATCCCAATAATCAACATCAATAACCATTTTAAAACTGAGCGAGCGGCTGGAAAAACTTTTGTATTTGTCCTGTTCCATGCTTTCGGCCATGCGCCAAAAAGTGCAGGACAAAGCTATAATACGCATTATCATTGGCACGTCCCAGATATTGTTGTGAAACATGTGGGTGGGCTGGTAGGTTTTTTCAGTGCGGTCGATCGTGGTTAGATATTTGGCTGTGAGCTCGGTAAAATAAAGCGGGTGCACCACTGTGTCCGCGTCAAAATTGGAAATAATGATGTTGTCGTAGGGGATTTTTTCCTGGTCAAGAATTTTTTTGAGTTCTTTGGCCGCAAAAGTGGCATTCGCGCTTTTGCCTTTGATTTCGCCGGGAATATTTTGGGGATGGATTGTTATCATAAAACGCCTGAATTTATGGCCGAATTCATGTTTGATTTTTTGGCTGATTTCAAGCACGTTTTGCTGATCGCGCTCTTCGCCGGCAAAAACAAAAATGATGCGCGAGGGCGGATATTTGCTTAGCGTATAGGATTTTATCGACTCGCGGATGAGTCCGTACGATTCTTTGTAGGTGACGTAAATGATGGCATGAACGAGCTCTTTGGATTTTTTGTACTGGCCTTTTTGTTGCAGCATCACAAGATCGGTCTGGAGTTTTTGCGTTTCCTTAAGTGCCAGTTTAATTTTTGGCGATGCGCTGTTTCTGCTATTTTTGTTGTTCACGGCCTGCGAAAGTTTTTTGATTTCGTAACTGATCCGTTCAGGGTGATCATTCAGATCGATGACGTTTTGCCAATTCGTGTGCAGGGCTTTTTTGACCAGACGGTACGAACGGAAGAGATTGACGGACAGTTTGATCGAGCGGAAGAGCCAGATGATCGTGTAGATAATAATAAAACTGGCGACCAGGTTCGGAAAAAAAAACGATAGCAGTACAGGAACCAGAAAGGTAAGCCAGGCGAGTGCCCCTGGAATGATTTCGAGCGTGCGCCAGAGCGGGTGAGTGTGGATGAGATTTTTTGTTAGAATAATGAATAGTGAATAATGAATAATGGGAGATCTGCTATGCAGCGGCAACTTTCTCATGCCAGGAGAGGTCGACTTCGGGGTATTTTGTCAGCTGGTCAACCATGATGTTCTGAATTTCTGCGAGTTTTTCTTTGGTTGCAGCTTCAAAACGCAGGGTGAGATTTGGGCTTGTGTTTGAGCAGCGCACTGCGCCCCAGGCATCGGGTGCAAAGTTGATGCGTACGCCGTCGATGGTGATGCAGTCGTATTTGTCCGTGAAATAATTTTTCAACTCTTCGACGATTTTGAATTTTCGCTCGTCAGGGCAACGGGCTTTAAATTCCGGTGTGGTCTGCATTTTGGTCAGTCCATCGAATTGCCGTGAAAAACTTTTCTCGGACTTTGAGAGGATTTCAATAATTTTTAAGGCTGCGAAAAAGGCGTCATCGAAGCCATAATAATTGTAATGGGGTTTGCCGAAAAACATGTGGCCGCTGATTTCTCCGCCGAGCGGAGCTCCGAGTTCGTGCATGCGCGATTCAATAAAAGAGTGGCCGGTTTTGCTCATCACGGCAATGCCGTTGAGTCTTTGAATTTCATAGATCAAAACTTTGGAAACTTTGACGTCAAAAACGATTTGGCTGCCGGGCTTTATTGCAAGCAGTTCGCGTGTGAGAAGAATCAGCAGCCAGTCTGCGGAATAATGTTTACCGTTTTCATCAACAATGCCCACGCGGTCGCCGTCGCCGTCAAAACCGATGCCAAGGTCGGCTTTTTCTTTTATAACCAAAGCGCCAAGGTCGTGCATGTTTTTTTCTTCCTCAGGATTAGCTTCGTGATTGGGATAGTTGCCATCGAGATCGCAGTAGAGTTCCACGACTTCGCAGCCGATGGCGCGAAGCAGCTGCGGCGCAAATTTGCCTGCTGTGCCGTTGCCCGCATCGACAACGATTTTTAAAGGTCGGGCGAGTTTGAAACGACTTTGCATATCCGTCACATAATCCGCGAAAATGTCGTCTTTTGTGAAGTGTTGTCCTTTTCCGTTATCAAAATCGTTTTTGATAATCAACTGTAAAATCGCCTGCAATTCGTCGCCGCAAACAGAGTGGGCATTTGTGCGCACGATTTTGACACCGTTATACTCCTTGGGATTATGGCTTGCAGTAATGTTAACTCCGCTATCCATCTGGTAGCGGCAGACTGCGTAATACAAAAGCGGTGAAGTTGCCAGTCCGATATTGGTGACATCAATACCTGTGGAAAGCACGCCTTCAATGAAAGCCTGTTGCAGCGAGGGGCTGTGGAGGCGGTTATCAAGCCCAACGAGCATGTTTTTGCTTTGATAGTTCCGTTTCAGATACGTACCAGTTCCCTGGCCGATGAGTCTGGCGGTTTGCGGTGTGAGATCAGGAGTTTGCTGCGACTGGCTATCCGTCAGCGCAATTCCGCGAATATCGTAGGCGCGAAAAATGAGAGGATTCAAGTTAATTAATAATGTTGTGGGCATCAGCTTAACAGAAGAAAGCCCCGTTGATAAGCTGTTTGTATATTTGGAGCAGGGTCGTGTAGCATGGGCGCGATGAGTGTTCTTTTTGCCAGTCTGTTGTTTCTGTCGCCGCTGTTTTTCATCAGCGGTTATACGAACAGTTTTGATCTTGGCAAAAATCTGCTGGTGAGGAGCATGCTGCTTGCGATTATTTTTGGCTTTGCCGCGCTTATTGTGCGTGACGGGAAGATTTCCTTTTTCAGGAAGCGATTTTCCGCGCCGATCACGCTTCTCTGTCTTGGCATTCTGGCTGTTTTTGCGCTCTCGACGCTGTTTTCACCTGCAGCACTGCAGAGTTTTTTTGGCAACTCACAGCGGCAGTTTGGCTTTCTGTCCTGGATTTTTTTGACCGGTTTTTTCCTGCTGCTGCTGCTTTTTCTTAATCGCAGGAACATCAAAATGCTTGCTTTTACGCTTGTTTTGTCCGGGACGATCGTGAGTTTTTATGCTTTGTTCCAGCACTTTGGTTTTGATCCGCTTTTTCAAAATTACGATGTGGATTTTTTTGAAAAACGCGTTTTTTCGACTCTTGGCAATCCCGATTTTTTGGCGCAATATATTGCACCGCTAATTCCTCTTGCCTGCAGCTTTTTTTTACTGTCGCGGCGCTGGTGGCAGAAACTTGCCATGGCAACTTCGGTGCTGCTTTTTCTGGTGACGCTTGTTTTGACCCAGAGCAGAGCCTCTTTTGTCGGACTTGTCGTTGCAGTTTTGATTGTTGCCGTTTGGTCACTCGTCAAAATCGCACCAAAAATCAATCTTAAAAAATTGTTTTTGGGTTTTACTCTTCTGCTTGCGGCGTTTCTGTTTATTTTTTTTAGTCCGCTAAAAGATACGCCTCTGCTGAAACGTTTTCAGCCGGATGCCACGAATATCCGTTCGGTCCAGTCGCGAATGATTATCTGGCAGAGCGCTTTAGGTCTTATCAAAGACCACCCGCTGCTTGGTACGGGCATTGATACTTTTGCGATTTTTTTTCCGCAGTACGTGCAACCGAAATTTTTTGAACTCGAGGAAACGATTCATACCGTTGCTGATCGCGAGCACAATGAATTGCTGCAGTTTGGCGTTTGGGGAGGGCTTCCGGCGATGCTGCTTTACATTTTGCTGTTGGTTATCGTGCTGGGGCAATATTTCAGACTGCCCAAAAATGCTGCCCCGTGTCAGTGTGGAATTTATGCGGCTTTTTTGGTATTGATTGCCCAGAACCAGTTTACTTTTTCGCTGCTGCCACATTATCTGCTGTTTTTCTTTTTTCTGGCGGCAATGGTAGCGCTTGCCCAGAAAACGCCTGAAGCAGCCGTTATTTTTAAGCTTCCATCAAAGGCCAAAATCTTGATTATTCCTTTGGCGGCGATGCTGGTTTTTGTCTGGAATGAAACGGTACTGCTGCCGTTAAGAGCTGAAACCGCTTACAGTCGTGCGATCTTTTATTCTCCAACGCAGCAGGAGATCATCAAAAATTTGAAGGAAGCGATTTCGTTTCAACCTTCGTCGGCGTTTTTATATTATGAACTTTTGATGCGCGACGGCAGAAGTATGGACTGGGCTTTGGATAATCTCGAGGCCATTGAAGGCGAGACCGTGAATGTTCTGGCCTGGCGCGCGAATTTTTTTGTGAAGAAAGATTTTGAGCAGGCGCAAAAATATTTCTTGCGCGCGCTTGCTTTAAATCCCAAATTTTTACCGGTTTTGAAAGCTTATGCTGATGCCACTTTCGCCCATGGTGATTGCGCTTCCGCTGCCGCACGTTATGAAAACTACCTTAAATATGCTCCGCCGTTTTGGCGATGGAAATTTGATCTTAAAACCAAAACTCCGGCGCAGCAAAAATCGTACCGTATTTTTTTCAAGAACGATCCGGATACTTCCGTGACTTTTGAGCGTTTGGCAAAATGCTATGAAGGTCTCGGCGATCGGGCAAAAGCTGATTTTTATCGCAAATTTACGGATCTGTTTGTTTAAACGCCTATATAGTCGGTGATTTTTTGAATGGTTGCGATCGGACTTCCGGATTTCACAAATTCGTCATGAATAAAATTTTTTTGAGACGATTAACCCCGTTCCATTGTTTAATCAGTTTTGCAACGGCTGGCGGCACAAATTTTTCCCATGGGCGACCGGCAGGGTTCAGCATCAGCTCGCGGATATGGCTGGCAGAAATAACTTTACCGGCCAGTGAAAAAGTTTTTATGTTCACGATTGCGTAAGGTTTTTTGAGGCTCTGGTTGTGCGTTTCAAAAAGTTCGCGCACGATTGGTGATCCGGTGAAGATGCAGTCAAAAGGCGGGAGATAAAGTTCAAGATGTTTTGGCCAGATGGCAAAATTATTGATGTTCGGCACCGGAATGATGGCGTATTTGCCGCGCGGAATTTTGGCTTCCTGTAGTGCTGATTCGACCATCTGCAGGCGCTCGCCGGCAGTAAATGGATTGTCCGGCAAAAAATTTTCGCTGGTTGAACCGATAACGATGACCAGCCGGTCAACTTTGTTAAGCATCTGTTTAATCGCTGCCAGATGGCCTAAATGAAATGGCTGGAAACGGCCTGGAAAGATTCCTGTGTTAGGCTGCTTCGATCGGGATTTCGGCAATATTGTCACGTTTGATTTTGATGATGGGCGGAGTTTCGGTTTTGTGACGGTTTTTTTTGATGCGGTTTAAAACGCTGTGCACCAGCATCGGATTGATTCCACGCTGCAGCAAATCGTTTTCGCCAAGGTGCAGGCGTTTTAAAATCGGGTCGAGTTCGTTGTAAGTGGCCCCGAGTTCGGCTTCGTCAGTCTGGCCGGTATATAATTCCGCTGTTGGTTTTTTATGAATGATTTCCGGTGGCAGACCCACAAAATCGGCCAAGGCCCAGACTTCTTCTTTGTATAATTCACCGATCACTTCAAGATCGGCTGCCAGATCGCCATATTTGGTGCCATAACCCAGCAGCATTTCACTTTTATTGGAAGTTCCAAGCACGAGCGCTTCGGTGGAATTCGCGTAATTGTAGAGCAAAACCGCCCGGATGCGCGCTTTGGTGTTTTGAAGCGCCGTTTTGGTCGGCTGCCAGGAGAGATTTTTAAAATCGGTCAAAATGGCATTGATCGCCTGCGATAAAAAAGTCACTTCCATCGCCTGCGCAAGTTTGCGCGCGTGTTCGATGTTTTCCTGTGAAGAGACGCCGACTTCAGGCATGGAAATGGCCGTAATTTTGTCTGCGCCAAGCGCATACACCGCAAGTTTAAGCGTGAGTGCGGAATCGACTCCACCGCTTAAACCAACCACTGCCCGTTTAAGATCGGACTGCTTGAAATATTTTTGGAGGCCCCTGATGAGCTGATCGTAAATTTCCTGCATGGGTTTTGTGCGTTTAGCAAGGTCCGATAAATCTTATCTTTTTCTCAAGGCTCTGCGGATTTCCAGATTCTGCGCCTTTTTCTTGAGTTCCTGGCGGCGATCGTATTTTTTCTTGGCGCGGCAGACTCCAATCTGCAGTTTAATACGATTGTGGCTTAAATGGAAATCCAGTGGAATGAGGCTTAAACCTTTGGTCTCCAATTTGGCCCGCAGCTTGCCGATTTCGTGTGCGTGCAGAAGCAGTTTGCGCTTGCGGGTCGGATTATAATCCTTTTGCGGAGCATGTTTGTAGGGCGAAATGTGGATGTTGCGCGCAAAAGCCTCATTTTTTTCGCTGATCTCGACAAAAGCGCCTTTGAGATTGGCATGACTGGCGCGTAGAGCCTTAACTTCTGCACCGGAAAGCACAATGCCGGCCTCGAATTTTTCGAGAATTTCATGGAGCGCAAAAGCTTTCTTGTTTTGGGCGAGAACTTTATTCAATTGGCAATTGGTAATTATGGTGCAAGCCGATAAATCGTTCGCGGAAAGGGGATTGATTCGCGCACATGTTCAAGGCCACAGATCCAGGTGACCAATCTTTCCAGCCCGGCGCCAAACCCGGAGTGGGGCACTGAGCCGAATTTACGCAGATCCAGATACCACTGAAAATGTTCAAGCGGTAGTTTGTGTTCGTGGATGCGCTTTAAAAGCGTATCGTAATCGTCCTCGCGCTGGCTGCCGCCAATGATTTCGCCGTAACCTTCCGGCGCTAAAAGGTCGGCGCAAAGCGCTAAATCGTTATTGGAGGGGTCGCGTTTCATGTAAAAAGCTTTGACCCTGGCCGGATATTTTTCCACAAAAAGCGGCCGGTCGTATTTTTTGGTGAGCAGAGTTTCATCATCTCCGCCAAGATCGTCATCGTCTTTGATGTCAGACCCCATGGCGTGAAGCTCTTTTACGGCCTCTGCATGCGTTATATGGATGAATGGCGCGTCGACTTTTTGCAGCGGTTCAAGCGCGCGTTCCAGAATTTTGAGTTCAGGCAGATTTTTTTCGAATACAGATTTAACGATGTGACGTACAAGTTTCTCTTCAATCTGCATATTGCTGGCAAGATCAACAAATGCAGCTTCCGCATCCATCATCCAGAATTCAGTGAGGTGGCGGCGGGTTTTGGATTTTTCAGCGCGGAAAACCGGACCAAAATCGAAGCATCTACCAAAAGAAAAAATGGCTGCCTCAAGGTAAAGTTGGCCGGACTGGGTGAGATAAGCTTTGCCCATGTCAAAGTATTCCATTTCAAAAAGTTCGGTGGTTCCTTCGCAGGCATTGGGCGTTAAAATCGGCGAGTCGATTTTGATGAAATTTTCGCGGTTCAGGTATTCGTAAGTGGCATTGATAATCGTATTTCTGATGCGCTGGATCGCCCATTGACGACTGGAGCGAAGCCATAAATGGCGATTGTCCATCAAAAATTCGATGCCGTGCTCTTTTTTGGCGATCGGATATTCTGCGGTGACGAGCTGTATTGGAGCGATTTCTTTGATCTGCAGTTCGTAGGTATCAGCAAGTTTGGGATGTTTGGTAACGAGTCCCGTAACTTTGAGCGACGATTCCATGGTCAGTTTTTCGGCTTGTGCCAGCGTTTCCGGGCTTACGGATGAAGCTTCAACAATGCCCTGGGTGATGCCGCTGCCGTCACGCAGTTGCAGAAAATAAATCTTGCCGCTGCCGCGTTTGTTGAACATCCAACCCTGAATCGTTACTTCCTGGCCGACAAAATTTTTGAGATTGGAAATAGTAATCAATTGGCAATTAGAAATTAGAAATTTGGGATTAGAAATGAGGGTGTCGCTGGGTGTCGTCGTATTGTTGACTTCCAGGTAAATTTATTGTATTTTCTTGACTCACCTGATCCGCTTTATTCTTACCTAAAAAAGCAATGTCAGCAAGAAAAATTGTGTTGAATCATCCACCAGTGGCTTCTCCATGGCATTTTCAAGAACTGCGGGCAGATAATTTTTTCAGATTTTTTTCAACATTTCTCTGAGTTTGAAAAGCGGCAGACCGATCACGTTGTCGATGTCGCCGTCAACTTTTTCGATGACGTGGCTACCAGCACCTTCGATTGAAAATCCGCCGGAAATGTTAAGTGTGTCCGCTTGGCTGGCTAGAAATTTAATTTCCGTGGCCGTCATTTTTTTGATTTTGATTTTGGTGCTCACGCAGGTTGTGAGTTTTTTTGCCACCAAGGCTTTTGCGTTTGTTTTGATCACTGCCACTCCGGTGAGGACTGTGATCGTTTTTCCGCTCATGGCTGCTATCATTTCGCGGGCCTGTGCGCGCGTGCGGGGTTTGCCGAGTTTGTTTCCTTCGACCATGATAAAAGTATCCGCGCCAATAATGACCGCGTCCGTGCGGGCAAAATCATCTAACCGATCGGCAACGAATTCAGCTTTGCCCAAAGCCAGAATTCGTGCGAGCCTGCGCGGGTTCGGGTGTGCGGTCATGTCTTCTTTGAATTTGCTGGTAACGCATGTGAAAGGCAGTCCGAGTTTTTTAAGCAATTTCCGCCTTGCGGGCGAACGGCTGGCAAGAATTAATTTTGGGTGCGGGCCAGACATGATTTTTTGGCTTTTGTTTGACATTTTTGGCATGATTGTTTATTAATGGATCCTAAATTATGAAACCGTACCTGAAATATACGTTTTGGCTTGTTTGGCGTCAAAAAAATAAATTAATACTTTTGATGCTTTTAATTCTGCTTGAAGCAGCGGTCCGTCTGGCGCAGCCATATTTTTATAAAATCGTGGTTGATACTTTGTCGAACGGCCTGGTTGCGCGCGTTTTTTCGCCGGCGCAGATGAATCTGCTTATCACCGTTATTGTTATCTGGTTTTTTTTCGCGGTGGGAAACAATTTTTTGAGCGCCTGGGCCAATTATCTTGTCTGGCATATCGGCAATATTTCCGCGCAGTATGTGCATGTGGAGGGCTTTCGCAAGCTGCTAAAAATGGATTATTACAAGCACACGCTCAAACATTCCAGCCGTCATGCTAAGCTTGTTGATGAGGCCGATAATTCGATGTGGCAGATGACCAATTGGTGGCTTAACCGTTTTCTGCCCGGCATTATTGGTTTTATTGCCATGCTGGTGATTGCTTTTATTGTGAGCTGGCAGATGACACTGATTTCGCTTTCAGTGGTTCCGCCTGGATTGGCGATTATTGTTTTTATGCTTAACCGTTACGATCAGGAGCAGCGCCGTGTAAATAAACTCTGGAATCTGAAACACGAGCATTTAAGCGATCAGATTTCCAATATCATTACCTACAAACTCAATCCGGATGAGAAACTTTTTGTCGATGTGCAGAAAGGTTTTAGCGATCGGGCAGCCGATGCACAGCTTAATCTAAACAAAAAATGGCGGCTTACCGAAATGCTGAATCCTGATACGATTGCGCGTTTTCTGGTAATGGGCTTTGGTGTTTTTCTCGTTCGGGACGGCAAAATTACACTTGGAACGCTTTTCATGTTCATGGGTTTGCTGAATGAAATTTTGACGCCACTTCATTTAATGGGCGATATTTTGCCTGAGTACAGCCGTCGCGCGCGTCACATTGACCGCTGGATCAACCTCATCAACGAATCGGACCAGATCGTTAATCCTCAAAAACCCCAAAAATTAAAAGACGTGCAGGGTAGGATTGAATTTAAAAACGTCAGTTTTGCTTATCCCCGTAAGGACGATGAAGAGGGTTTTGTGATCAGGAATCTTTCTTTTACGATTGAATCCGGCGAGCATATGGCGATTGTGGGCAGGAGCGGTGCGGGCAAATCGACGATTATGGCTTTGCTGACACGTTTGATCGATCCGATTGAAGGTGAGATTTTGTTCGACAATGAGAATATCCGCAACTTTGAGTTGGAAGCATATCATCGTCTTATTGGTACGGTTTTGCAGGAACATTCGCTCTACGATGAAACGATTGCGCAAAATATTGCTTACGGCAGCCCGCGCGCCGCGCGTGAGGAAATTGTTGAAGCTGCCAAAAAAGCTGCTGCGCATGACTTTATTGCGCGGTTGCCCCAGAATTATGATACGCAAATCGGCGAAAAAGGCGTGCGGCTTTCCGGCGGTGAAAAACAGCGAATCGCCATTGCACGCGCGATTCTAAAAGATCCGCGCATGGTGATTTTGGACGAGCCGACCAGTGCGCTCGACAGCATTACCGAATCAAAAGTGCAGGCCGGACTTGCGGTTTTGATCAAAGGCCGCACTTCCGTGATTATTGCGCACCGACTTTCTACCGTGCGCGAATCCGGTAAAATTCTGGTGCTGGACAAAGGCCAGATGATTGCGCTTGGATCGCACGTTTCGCTTATGCGCACATGTAAGGATTATCAGGAAATGGTGAAACTGCAGACCAGCGGTTTTTTGGCCGATGAGGAGACGGAAAAACGTTTATTATCAAAAGCCTGAATTTTATATGGATCCGACTACACTTAACTTTTTAAACTTTTCAGACAGGATCTTAAACATGGCAGCTTCCAAGTCCCTGTTTGGCCAGATATTTTTGATGATATTCTTCCGCTCGCCAGAGAGTTTTGGCCGGCATGATTTGGGTGACGATTTTTTTATCGCGATAGCGTGGTGAATTTTGCACGTCCTGAAGCGATTTTTCAGCTGTGAGCTTTTGCGCGGGCGAGTAGTAAAAAATCACGGATCGATACTGCGAACCGGTATCCGGTCCCTGACGGTTTAAAGTTGTGGGATTATGATTTTTCCAGAAAATATCCAAAAGAGCATCGTAACTGATTTCAGCAGGATCGTATTTTATCTCAACCACTTCAGCATGGCCTGTTATCGAGCTGCACACATTTTCATAGGTTGGATTTTCAAAATCGCCGCCCATGTAGCCGACAGCCGTCTCTTTGACGCCCTGCAGATTGCTGAAAAGCTTTTCAACGCTCCAGAAACAGCCTGCGCCGAAGGTCGTGGTTGCAAGTTTTGGATTTGATATTTGCATGTGCTTTTGTTAAATATTTCCTTCGTACGCCTCCTGCAGTTTTGCGATGTCAAACTTTTTCATTTTGAGAAACGCCTGCGTCACCCGCGCGATTTTTTCTTTGTCACCACTTGCCATCATTTCGTTCATAATGGATGGAACGATCTGCCACGAAACTCCATATTTATCCTTGAGCCAGCCGCACTGTTCGGCTTCCGGCACTGCGGAGAGCGTTTCCCAGTAGTGGTCGATCTCTTTTTGAGTGTCGCAATGAACCAGCAATGATATGGCTTCATTAAAACTGAAATCGTGCGGTCCTGAACTGTCCATTGCCATGAAATTCTGGCCGCAGAGCGTAAAACGGGAGTGTTTGATAAATCCCTCTTTGTCGCCTTCCCCTTTTTCATACGGCACGAGCATTTCAACTTTGGAGTCGGGGAAAATATTTGTGTAATTTTCGATCGCCTCTTTTGTTTTGCCTGCTATGCCTTTGGTGAACATGAGCAGAGGAGTGATTTTTTGCGCAAATTGATGATGTTCGCTCCAGGAGAGTTGCCAGGAAAGCCCGTATTTGTCCTGCAGCCAGCCATACTTATTTGCCCATGGCCAGCTCTGATAGGGCATGAGCGCTTTGCCGCCTTCGATCAGTTTATTCCAGGTCGCTTCAATCTCTTTTTCATTGTTGAATACGACGAACAATGAAATCGACGGATTCATTTTGAAAAACGGCCCCGCACTAATCGCCATAAAATCCTGTCCGGCAAGTTGAAAAGTCACGATGTCGCAATCGCCGGAGGGTGTGCCGGTAATGGTGGTGACATTTGTGACTTTTGAGTTCGCAAAAAGCGATGTGTAAAAAGCAGTGGCTTCCTTAGCCTCTTTGTCGAACCATAAATGTGGAATTATTTTTTGCATAAGTGTGGAATTAAGTGAAATTAGTGGTTTTGGCCAGGATTTTTTGTTGTTTTGAGCGATGGATACAACCGGCGAAGCAGCAAGGCCTGCGCTTTCCGTCTATAAGTTCCGTACGTACTCTCTCGATATGCTCTCTCCTTGTCTCCGGTTTCTTGACGGATATAACCCAGCAGATCCACTCATTGCGCGCGAGTGGCGTAAGATCATTCCATGCTGCTTTCGCCGCCGGAGAAGAAGTAAGGACTTTTCGTAAATCCGCCGGCACTTTGTGTACCGCAGCGGTGGAGATTTCTTTTTTGGTCATAAGCCTATTTTTTCAAATCCTCTATTGAACAATTTGGCGGTGTCTGTTTGAAAATATCCGAACGGAACTGACTGGGCTCGGCGGGCGGAATTCCCCCCACACCCCCCTTCCGCCCGCCTCGCCTTGAACCGGAGCGGAAAGGACGATTTCAAGTTTTTCTTTGGCGGCAAATTCTATTGAACTATTATACTTCTCTCTTGGACAATCTTCCATTATCCAAGTAATAAGTCATGTCACCAAGATTTTTTGCATCAGAAGGATCGTGGGTAATAATAATTGCTGGTATGCGCAACTTTTTAATGAGTAAACGTAATTCGCGTCCGACTGGTTCTTTCGTTTCAATATCAACTGCGCCGAGTGGTTCATCGAACAGAAAGAGATTTGGTTGTATCGCAAGAGCTCTGGCAAGCGCAACGCGTTGCTTTTCACCGCCGGAAAGCTCTTCGATACTCCGATGAGCTATCTCCGGTGAAAGTTCAACGATTTTCAAAAGTTCATTTACTTTGTTCTTTCTAGTTGTTACGTCTATTTTCCGAATAGTTAAACCAAATGCAATGTTGTTCTCCACGCTAAGATGCGGGAAAAGCGCATAATCCTGTGGTACATAAGCAATCTGTCGTTTTTCTATCGGCCAGCCGCTAATTTCTTGTTCATCGAGCCAAATCTCCCCGGCCTCCGGAACAATAAATCCCAACATAGAAAGAAGCAGTGTTGTTTTTCCCGAACCCGATTTCCCCATAATAGCAACAATCTCATCTTCTTTAACCTCGAAATCCAGACCATCAAGGATTTTGCGGCCGTTATATGACTTTGTAAGATTATGTATTGTAAGTTTTGACATAGATTATGCTCGAGTTATTTTTTTTGGTTTGAAGAGCGAACGGACGGCAATAATGGTAACTATGGCGAAGATTGTGAGTATCGTAGTCGCCGCAAGCGCGAGAAAGGGGTCGGTGCCGACAACGCGATTGGTATAGGTAGGCAAAATCTCAGTTTTGTAGGCGATGACTCCGGCAAAAATGAGCGACCCACCGAATTCTCCCATCGATCTTGCCCAAGAAAGCGTAAGTCCGGCGGTAATATCCCGTCTAGCTAACGGAGTAAGTACGCGCAAAACGACATCGCCGGTATGAGCCCCCAGTGAACGAGCAACTAAATCTAGTTTTGAATCTTTTATTTCCCGAAATTTTCTCAAGGTGTAACCGATGGTAAAGGGAGCAGAGACAAGCAGTTTGGCAATTACTACCGCCGCAAAAGTAAAGGCAATGTTGATTGGGGAACTCGGCCCCAACATGAAGAGATAAATGACGCCAACTGCCACTGGCGGAAATGTTTGGGGGATGTCAATCAAAAGGGGTTCGATAATGTTTGCATAGCGTGAGGGATGATAGGTGAGATAATACGCCACCGGTACGGAAAAGAGTGCGGTTAACACCACGACAACCAATGCTGAAATTACGCTGATAAAGAATGCTGCCCAAAATCTGTTGTCGCTTAAAACCGAAGCTGCCGCACTGAATTTTACAAAAAACGTCGTTAAAATAAAAAAGTATGGAACAGCGAACCAGAGAATCCAGCCCCATGATAAAGTTTTAATAACGAGATTAGCTCCGTCTTTTGTAGTCTTATTCATAAATTTATTTTACTAAATCTTCCATTGGAACGCCCAACGCTTTGGCGATCTTGGCGACTGTTTGCACGCTTGGCTTGACGACAACATCACTCTCAATTTTCGTAAGGGTTGTATGCTTTACGCCCGACTTCCTCACTAAGTCGTCTTGGGTCAAGCCAAGTTTATTTCGTGCCTTTTTAATGTTTTCGCCAATCGTTGCCATAGTTTCAATACTTTGATATCATTACTTGTGATATACTGATTACAATACTATGATAGCAAAATTATTAAAGTATTTCAAGAAAAGCCCGCTTCTGGCCTTCATAAAGTTTGAGCCGACATTTTTGACAGGTTCTT
>Ga0209515_10004306_pt1 | contig 19352 bp, 17 predicted proteins | sample Subgroupgradi54m_FD_187454 | JGI IMG/M metagenome (GOLD analysis project Ga0209515, IMG submission 187454) | Subsurface groundwater microbial communities from S. Glens Falls, New York, USA - GMW60B uncontaminated upgradient, 5.4 m (SPAdes)... ...
TCAATGAATATTTAAGTAACTGTTTAGCCCTCTGAAGTTATGCCCTTCAAAAATCGCTGAGATAGCCGTCAAGTAAGGATGTGAAAGACGGCCTGCTTCTTACAGAAACCAGTAAGGAAGAGTTAATAGAAGAAATCCTTCGACTGCGCAAAGAGAATGAGGAATTAAAGAAAAAGCTCGGTAAGAAGAATGCTCTGGATGAGCACAAGCAGTTTTTGAAATTAGACCGTTTGGCTAAAAGAGCTCTTCATCCCAAAACTCCTGGACAAAAAGCGGGACATCCCGGGGTGACCCGTAGTAAGCCTCCCAAGATTGATCGGATGGTAGAGCAAACTTTAAAAAAATGTCCTGCCTGCGACCAGAGGCTTAGCGTTTCTCAGGAAACACTTGAGCATATTCAAGAGGATATTATTCCCGCCCGTGTACAAACGACTTGCTATAAGAAGCATCGCTATTACTGCAGGCAATGTGAAAAGCTTGTGACGGCGCCTTGTGCGGCGGATGAAATTCCAAATAGTTATTTGGGACCCAATGTATTGATTCAAGCGGTGATCTTGAAATATCACCACGGCTTGCCCTTCAATAAGATTGCTGAAGTTTTTGACGGATTGTGCGGGCTGAAAGTTTCTGAAGGAGCCTTAGCGCAGGCGTTACAGAGGATGAGTGAGTGGCTCAAAATCGAGGCGGATGAAATTTTGAAAGCGATACGAATCAGTCCGCATTTGCATATGGATGAGACGGGCTGGAAGATAAGCGGAGCTAAACATTGGCTGTGGGCTGCCGCGAATGAAAAGTTGGCACATTACAAAATCGCTGCCTCGAGAGGAGCCAAAGTGGCCCGTGAGATTATTGGGAAAGATTATGCAGGCGTCATCGGGACAGACTTTTACGCAGCTTACAACCGTCTACCGGGAAAGAAGCAGCGGTGTTTGGTGCATTTACTCAGAACGATGCGAGAGTATAGGGCTCGGGATGATTCGGTTGAGTTTATCAAGCATGAGAAGACTCTGAAGCGGATTGTCCGGGATGCGATTCGTTTGGGAGAAAGACGCAAAGAGACCGAAGGGAAAGTTTATCAGCGTAGAGTGAGACGAATTAAAAAAAGATTGTTTGCGTGGGCAAGCAGAGATTATGAGAATAAGAATTTAATTCGGCTCGCAAAGAGATTTTTAAAATATTGGACACAGCTGCTGACTTTTTTGGAATACTCGGATGTGAGTTACCACAATAACTTGGCTGAGCGTATGATTCGTCCCAATGTGATTATCCGTAACCGGAGTTTTCAGAATCGCTCACAACAAGGAGCTGAAGCTCACGGAACCCACATGAGCTTGATTCAAACCCTGAGACTTCAGGGGCGAGATATTTTTACCGAACTTAAAATCGCCTATCTTCACCATCGTCAGGGCAATATTACCCCAACCCTCCGTTTTGCTTCTATCCGCTAAACAGACACCATAAATCAGCTTATATTCACAGATTGCTTCCTTACCGCTCATTTTGCTTCCAAAACCGCTTGAAAGATTTTTGAAGTTTTTTTGCTCGTGGACTTGAAAAAAAAATTGAGCGTGTATATTTACTCTAAGTCAATGATTTCAAAAAGTCATTGGCTAATCTGAGTTTTGGAGGCAATAAAAATGAAATTAAAAACTTTAGCATTTCTTATTTTGATTGCAGCCATTTTGTTTTCAAACCATGCATTTGCTGTTGCAGCAATTAATTGTGGCTCACGTATGTCGCCAGAATCAGCAAATACATGTGGCATTTTAGGTCGTACCACTCAACAACTAAATAAACGTGCCGGCACCTTTTGACGGGGCAGGTTTCTCTTCTTAGAGAATTTCTTTAATTCTTTCGGCGGGACGAGCGAGGATGGCACGAGCGCCTTTTTCGACGATCGGGCGCTGGATCAAATCAGGATGTTTCAACATTAAATCGATAATGTCATCGTCGGATAAATTTTTCCCAGCAAGTTTGAGTTCCTTATAAATATCTTCTTTCGTACGCAGAAGTTCTTTTGCAGAAATTCCCATTTTTTTGAGGAGTTCTTTCAGTTTTGTTTTCGGAATTGGATCGATGTAATAATTCACCGCATCAAAATCTACTTTTTTCTCTTTTAAAATGTTGTAAACTTGCCGGCACGTGGTGCACGTTAGCTTTTGGTAAATAGTGATTTTAGACATTTCGCTCCTTCGGGGTCGGACCTGAAACCCCCGAACCTTTGAAATTAAGAAGTTGTCGAACTAAGGTTCGAGGGAGTGGGGTCTGACCCCAATTATCTCCACTTGATCGAACAACCCATCGACGGATGTTGTTTCACAGGAATTGGTTTTTCGTTCGCGAGATTTTCAATAGCAACTTTTAGTTCCTGCGTTTTCACTTGCGATTCCTCTTTCCAATTGTCATCAAACCGTCCGTGATAAACTAATTTTTGGCTCGCATCAAATAAATAAAGATCGGGCGTACACTGCGCTTGAAATGTTCGTGCAATATTTTGAGTTTCATCAACAAGATATGGAAACGAAATTCCCCACTCTTTGATTTTTTCTTTCATGCGAGGCGGCGCGTCTTCCGGATATTCCGGGTGAATATTAGGATTAATTCCAACAGTGTTAACTCCAAGTGATTTCGCGTGATCTGCCAACTTGATTAATCGCGGCCAAACCGCAATCGCGTACGGACAATGATTGCATGTGAAGGCAACGAGCAAACCTTTTTTCCCGTAAAGTTTCACGCCTTCAAATAAATTTCCGTTTGGATCTTTCAATTTAAAACCCGGCATTTTCGTACCGAGTGGAATGGAAATGGATTCAACAAGCGCCATAGGAGTTTCTCCAGCGTAGAGCGGGTAAGCGTTTAGCGTATAGTTTTTTCTATCTACTATAGGCTGTACGCTATCCGCTAATTAATTGTCTTAACACATATTGCAAAATTCCACCTGTGGAAGCATGTGTAACGCAAATAAATGTTTTCATCGCAACATTCGTCTTAATACAAACTGTAGTATACCGCCGTGTTTGTAATATTCCAATTCGGCGGGCGTATCAATGCGGCAAATTCCGTTAAATTTTCTCTCGCCTGCTTTCCCTTTTGCAACTATCGTAAGTTGCTTTCGCGGTTTTAATTGATCCGCAACCCCTGAAATACCAAATTCCTCTTCTCCCGTTAGACTCAATTTTTCCCGCGAATCTCCCGGATTGAATTCGATCGGTAAAATTCCCATTCCGATCAAATTGCTTCGGTGAATGCGCTCAAAACTTTCTGCAATCACAGCTTTCACACCAAGCAGCGCGGGGCCTTTTGCCGCCCAGTCGCGCGAAGAGCCAGAACCATATTCTTTCCCGGCGATCACAATCAAAGGAATTTTCTTTTGTTCATATTTCATGGCTGCATCAAAAATAAACATTTTCTCAGCCGTAGGAACATATTTTGTCCACGGGCCTTCTGTCTCCGGAACCAGCAAATTTTTGAGCCGCACATTCGCAAATGTTCCGCGCATCATGACTTCATGATTTCCGCGGCGTGCGCCATAAGAATTGAAATCTTTTTTCGGGATTCCGCGTTCAATTAAATATTTTCCAGCCGGGCTGTCTTCCGCGATAGAACCCGCGGGTGAAATATGGTCTGTCGTGACGGAATCGCTTACCACGACGAGTGCGCGCGCAGATTTAATATCCTGAACCGGAGCGGGTACCTTCGGCATATTTTCAAAATAAGGCGGATATTTGACATAAGTGGACTTTTCGTTCCAAGGAAAAGTAACGCCGTGCGCCCCTTTCAATTTTCTCCACTGCTCATTTCCTTTATAAACGTCGGCATATTGTTGACCGAACATCTGGGAAGTAATCGTGCGCATGGCTTCCCCAATTTCTTTTTGGCTTGGCCAAATGTCACGCAAATAAATTTCCTTTCCGACCGAATTTGTTCCGAGTGCTTCATTTTCAAAATTAATGTCTACCGTTCCCGCAATTGCATACGCAACCACGAGCGGCGGTGAGGCAAGATAATTGGCGCGCACAAGCGAATTGATGCGCCCTTCAAAATTTCGATTACCGGAAAGAACCGCTGCAACCGCCAAATTGCGTTCTTTCACCTGTTTTCCGATCGCTTCAGGAAGCGGTCCGGAATTTCCGATGCAAGTTGTACAGCCGAAACCAACCAGATGGAATTTAAGTTTCTCTAAGAATTCTAAAAGTTTCGCCGCACGAAGATATTCCATGACTACTTTTGAGCCCGGCGCCAAACTTGTTTTTACCCAAGGTTTCACCGCAAGCCCTTGTTCAACCGCTTTTTTAGCCAAGAGCCCCGCGCCAATCATGACAGATGGATTTGAGGTATTCGTGCAGCTTGTAATGGCCGCGATGACAACTGACCCGTGGTCGACTTCTGCCATCGTTGCAACTGCGCCGCCGGATTTTTTCTCTCCGATCATCGATTGAAAAGAATCAAAAAAAGATTTTCGAACACCGGAAAGTGAAACCCGATCCTGCGGCCGCTTCGGCCCCGCAAGGCTTGGTTCTATTGTTGAAAGATCGAGCTCAAGCACATCTGAGAAAATTGGATCCGGAGTTTCTTTCATACGGAAAAGCCCTTGCTCTTTTGTGTAAGCTTCTACTTTTTTAACAAGCTCTTCGCTTCTTCCGCTTAAGCGGAGATAATTTAATGTTTCTTGATCGACCGGGAAAAATCCGATGGTTGCACCGTATTCTGGAGCCATATTGGCAACGGTCGCACGATCCGGCAAAGAAAGTGAATCAAGTCCGGAGCCAAAAAATTCGACAAATTTTCCCACAACACCTTTTTTCCGGAGTATTTGCGTAACGGTAAGCACGAGATCTGTTGCCGTAACGCCTTCACGGAGCTTTCCGTACAATTTAAAACCCACCACTTCCGGAATGAGCATCGAAATGGGCTGACCGAGCATTGCAGCTTCTGCTTCAATTCCGCCGACACCCCAGCCAACCACGCCAAGCCCATTGATCATCGTCGTATGAGAATCAGTTCCAACTAAAGTGTCTGGATAAAGCAGCGTTTCATTCAATCTTTCATTAACAACTATATTTTTCTCATAAACAACTTTGGCAAGATATTCCAAATTAACTTGATGAACAATTCCGGTTTCCGGCGGAACCACCCAAAAATCCCGCAATGCCGATTGGCCCCACTTTAAAAATTCGTAGCGCTCAAAATTACGTTCAAATTCAAGCCGGGCATTTTCCTGAAATGCACCGGGAGATCCAAATTGATCCACTTGCACAGAATGATCAATCACCAGCTCAAGCGGAATAAGCGGATTCACCTTTTCCGGATTTCCGCCCATTTTTTGAATGGCATCCCGCATGGCCGCCAAGTCAACAACGAGTGGAACGCCGGTAAAATCCTGCAAAAGAACGCGCGACGGCGTAAATGAAATTTCCTTCTCAGGCTTCGATTTCGGATTCCACCGAAGAAGTGCCAAAATGTCTTCGCGCTTTACGAAATTTCCGTCTTCGCATCGCAATAAATTCTCAAGCAAGATCCGCAAAGAAAACGGGAGCCGGCCGGGGTCGCCCGCGCCTTCCTTTTTTAATTGATCCAAACGAAAAATGGTGTATTCTCGATTTTCGATTTTTAATTTTGATCTGGCATGAAAACCATTCACCGGCTGATTCATTCTATTCCTTCAACAGTTCAATTTACGCTTCCATGACTTGCAATTTGGTTTCAAAATTTTCTAACTCGTCTTTTAATCCCAAATATTTCTGTTTCAATTCGGCATTTCTTTTCTCGGCTTCATAATCTTCCCGCGCAACATCTACTTTCTGCACCTTTGTTTTTCCGGCGCCTTTGGCATGTTCCATATACGCCCGCCAAGCATCTTTTTTGGACTTTTCGTACCTCATTTGAGCTTTTTCATATTCCGATTTTGCTTTCACAACTTCTTTGCGCAAATATACAATCTGCTTTTCGATTAAAACTTTTTCATTTTCGGTAATTCCAGCCGCTGAAGGCACGAATGAATTTGAAATCAGGCAAATGGAGACAGCACTCAAAAAACAAACGGCAAGCCTGCGAAGTTTCATGGTTTTCCTTTCCAATTTTGTTTCACCCAAAATTTTGAAAATTCCGACAAATGCGTAAGTGAAAGTAAATCGCTCATCCGATCAAGATACACGCAACCTTCTAAATGATCATTCTCATGCTGGATCACACGCGCAAAAAAACTTTTCGCTTCCACTTTGATTGGATTTCCGTTTCGATCAAGCGCTTCGCAAACAAGCGACTCGTAACGCGGCACGATTCCGCGCAAATCCGGGATGCTCAGACACCCTTCCCAATCATTGACCATTTGTTCAGATCGTGAAGTAATTTTTGGATTAATTAAAATGGTAAGCGGAACTGTCATAGCTTCCGGATAGCGCGGGTTTTCAAGAACCTCGATCACGGCGATTTGCTTTGAGACGTGAACCTGCGGCGCAGCAAGTCCGACCCCGTCATATTCGCGCATGGTTTCAATCATGTTGTCGATCAACTGCTGAATTCCTTGTGACTTAATTTCATTTGTGCGGACCGGAAGTGTTTTTTCCCGAATCACCGGATGCCCCAGTCGTGAAACTTTCAAAATAGCCATTGTTACAATTTGCGTCTACTTATTTATATTGCTTTAAGCGTTCTTTCAAATCTTTGATTAAGGTGAGGCAGGTTTCCATCGCCTGATCCGCACCTTCCTGGTCAGCCTGGCCAACAAAATTCCGCCCGAGCATCCGAAAAACTTTCGACACCTTTTCAAAAATTTGCCCGGCTTTGAGATACAAATTGATGGCAAGCTCAATTTTTTGCCTGTTCACATCCTTTTCAAGCATTTGAGACGCCTCGTCCATCAATTGCTGCGCGACTTTAATATCGTTAAAAGCTTCCAGGCGAATCTTTTCGGGGGAATCTTCACCGCCATAGTAATCATCCGAGTAAGCATAAGAAAATGGGACAACGAGGAAAGACAAGTAGATAAGCAAAATAATTTTTTTCACCGTAAATCCTCTCTTTCTATTTACCAACTACGCAGATTGAACGGCAATCTGATAAATCAATTTGGTAAATGCCGGATGTTCACCGATCGGGGTTAATAATTCCACGTCCACATCCGGAAATTCAGACCGGACTGCCGAAACCATCGGCGGAATATCATGATCCAAATGAGCGCCGCCCGCCATAAAAAGGGGGAGAACTCTGATTTTTCTGGTACCAGACTTAACGGCTTTTTTGGCAGCGTTCATTAAAGTAGGTTCCGCAAATTCCATATAAGAAAGATGGACACCGTTTTCTCCCAAGTCTGATTTCAGTGCTTTTTCCAACCGCTCAAACGGAACGCGCCACCGGGGATCTTTACTCCCATGCGCAATCAGAATGAGGGTTGAAATATGGCCGCTTTTTAAATTAAGCATTTTTACAATTCAGATCGTTACTTCCCCGCACAATCAAAATGGCTATTAAGCAATAGCACTTCATAATATATGTGTATATTATGTATCCCTTAAAATATAACACATTAATATATCAAATTCTGACTCAAAGAAACGGAAAGAAAAATAGCCACCGATTTTGAATCGATGGCTATTTTAATAAACTTAAAAACTTAATAACGACGTCCGAAATTCTTTTTCTTGAAAGAATCTCTCTTTCCTCTTCCACCACCGCCACCGCCAAAACCGCCTCTTCCCCCGCCGCCATCGCGACGATCCTGACTTTGCGGACGAGCCCAATCAATGGTCAAATTTCGATCTTGAAACGGTTTTCCGTTCAATGCCTCAAGCGCTTTTGAAGCCGCCTCTTCCGTCACCATTTCTACAAATGCGAACCCTCGTGAACGCCCGGAGTAACTGTCCATCACCAAATTCACATTCTCGACTTCTCCGTGAGCAGTAAAAAGTTCCCTCACATCGTCCGCCGTAGCCTGGAAACTTAAATTTCCAACATACAGTTTCTTATTCATTTGACTTCCTCCTCATTAACAGAAAGCCGCTTGAGCTGGTCGCGGCTCCGAAAGTACGGGCGGACTAACCTGCGCGGTTTAGTTGAACGCCATCCATTTGGCGTTGTTGCTTAAAAAATAAAGAATGACTTGATCAAATCAAAGGCAGTCCGATCAATCAGACAATGCTTGATGTCATTTCGCGAGAAACTTCAGTTGGAACCGCAATTGCTTTTGTTTGAATATTCGCACGCGGATTGGAAGTGGCTTTCGCAAGAGCAAGGTTGGGCAACCGAATTGAATTGGCAAGTTTTAGGAAAGAAAAAATTCGAATGGTCAAATACGTGATATCAAATTCCCACCAGCGCAGCCCGTGAGCGGCCGAATATTGGAAAGCGTGATGGTTATTATGCCAGCCTTCACCAAACGCAAGGAGACCCACCCACCACAAATTCCTTGAATCGTCCTTAGCGTCATAGGTTTTGTAACCCCACTTGTGTGTCGCTGAATTAACAAGCCATGTAATATGAAGTGCTACAACTGTTCTTAAAAAAATCCCCCAAATGACAAACGGCAACCCGCCCCACCACAGCAAAAAAATCCCCAGAAACCATTGCCCGCACCAGCCATATTGAGCAAAAATCCGGTGCATCCGATCTCTTACAAGTTCCGGAGCCCATCTTTTGTAAAATTCGCTGCTCTCAAGAAGCGGGGACTTATATAAAAACCAAATCATATGTGCCCACCAGAATCCATGTTTGGGCGTATGCGGATCCTGATCTCCATCTGAAGTAATATGATGATAACGGTGAGTCGCAACCCAGCTGATCGCCCCGCCTTGTGAGGACAACGCTCCACAAAAACTTAAAAAATATTCAAACAACTTTGGGCATTTAAAACTCCGGTGTGTCAAAAGCCGATGATAACAAAGACAAATCCCGAGGCCATTTGTCATCCACGTCAGGACCACAAACAACCAAAAAGCGGACCAATTAAAGGTGAAAGGAGCAAGAAGAGCGCCTAAATGCAGAGAAATAACGCCAATCAACATTCCCTTGTGGACGTACTTTTTATTAACTTGCATCAATTTATTTTCTCTCTTTCCGGAAGGCAAAATAGGCAAAGGATGGTAGGCAAACTTTCATCCTTATTATTGACCTCACAACATAAAATGTACCTGATTCTTCAGGAAACTGCAATAGTTTTCTCCTTTTTACTGAATATTTCACTTTATAAATACATTCTATTTTCGACTGATTTTGGAATTATATAAAGCTTTATTCTAACGGAAATAAGTCATCAATTGTTTTAATCTTTCAACCGGCAGCCCAACCACATTCGAATAGGATCCCTCAATTTTCAAGACCAATTTATCACCGCGTTCTTGAATCGCATAAGCACCGGCTTTATCCAGCGGATTCACTTTTGAAAGGTAATGTTTTGCTTCTCTTTTCGTAAACTGTCTCATCGTGATTTTGCTTCGAACATAAGCGGTTTTCCACCGTTTCCGGGAAAGACCATATAAAGCCAACCCGGTGTAAACCTCATGACAACTGCCTGAGAGGCGTGCAAGCATTTGGATAGCTTCCTGCTTAGTCTTCGGTTTGCCGATAATCCGATTTTTAAAATAGACGATCGTGTCAGCACCCAAAACAATTCCTTTTTTCAATGTCACTCGAGCAAATTTCACCTTACCAACCGCGTTCATGATGACTGTTTTAACCGGCGCGCCGGGAAAAGTTCTTTCTTTAAAATCGGACCGAACGATTCGAAACGGAATTTTCGCTTTTTTTAATAATGCTTTGCGGCGCGGAGACCGGCTTGCCAACAAAATAATTGCTTTGTGCTTCGGCATTCGTGTAAACAAATAATGAATTTATAAATTCGGTTGAGAAAACTTCCTCAGCCGCGATTCCATTTTTCTCAAAGGAACAATGTCGCCGCGTCTGTCTGCAACCGGAATTCCACGTTTGTAAATTTGGATTGCGTCTTCTTTTTTATTAAGCGCCTCAAATGCTTCACCCAACCCGACGTAGGACGGTGAATGTTCCGGGTTTACTTCGATCGCTTTTTGAAATGCCGCGACAGCCTCGCTGAATCGTTTCCCCTGCGTATACGCCGTCCCCAGAGTGAAATAACCCAGCACATCATTCGGATCAAATTCGATTACTTTTTTATATTGCTCAATTTTCCGCTCGATTGCCGCAAGTTTTGATGGTTCATCTTCGAGTGACAATTTTTCAATGTCGGAATCCGATACTTTCTTGGCGCGAAGGTCTGCTTTCCATGAAAGCCTTCTCGCCTCTGCTTGTTCGTGTTCCGCTTCCTGAATCATTCCTTTGCGGACGTAGAATTGCGATAGATTCGTGTGCGCCATGACGTTATCCGGATCCACGCCTGCTAATTTTTTCATGAGCTCAATTGCTTCATCAAACCGATTCAACCGGCCATAAATCACACCAAGCGCTTCGAGAACATCCGGATTTTGCGGAGCCAAATGAAGCGCCTCTTCTAATTTTCTTGCGGACGCTTCCATTTGGTTGGATTTAAAAAGCCGGATGGCTTCTTGATAGAGGATTTTAATATCGGGCATGAGCAAACGACGACTAATCTTCCAACTTCAAAATCTTTTTTCCTTCAGCACTAATCATCTCCGGAGCCCATTTGGGTTCCCAGACAATTTCCACATTAATATTGGAAACGCCGGGAATTTTTGCGATAGATGTACGCACGTCATCCGGAATTTGGCGGGCCGACGGGCAACCCTCACTCGTCAAAGACATTTTAATCTGAACATCGGAACCCTGGATATCAATGTTGTAAATAAGCCCGAGATCCCAAACGTTTACGGGAATCTCGGGGTCATGAACTTTTTTGATTGCTTCTATAATTTGATCTTGGGTAATCATGTTTGTTTTCGATATTTTTGTCATCCTGAGCAGAGCGAAGGATCTGCGTTCGCCAGATCCTTCGTCACTCCGTTCCTCAGGATGACAGCGCTTATTCTACCACAGTTACTTTAATCATTCTAATTTCTTCGAGTGGTTTATCGCGATTATCGCGCGGCGCATTCGCAATTGAATGAATCACTTCAATGCCTTTGGTCACCTGGCCGAAAATGGAATGGCGATTGTCGAGCCACGGCGTCGGAGCTTCTGTGATGAAAAATTGACTTCCGTTTGTGCCAGGCCCCGAATTTGCCATGGAAAATACTCCGGGTTTATCGTGCTGAAGATTCGGGGAAAACTCATCCGCAAATTTGTAGCCCGGGCCACCGGTTCCTGTACCGGTTGGGTCACCCGTTTGAATCATAAATCCGGGAATCACGCGATGGAAAATAATTCCGTTATAAAATCCTTCTTTTGCCAATTTGACAAAGTTTTCAACGGTTCTCGGAGCTTCTTTCGCAAAAAGATCGGCATCGATCGTACCAAGTGTGGTTTCGATTTTAATTTTCACAATGTCTCCTTCAGTTTTTGCAACAGCCGCTTCATTTTTTACGGCCTCTTGATTTGTTTGGGATTGTTTGAGCGGGTGACTTTGTGCGCAGCCAATTATTCCAATCATCAGGATAAATGATAAGACAAATATTTTCCGTTCCATAAATTTCTTCCTCCTCAAAAAGATTGGACGTTCCATATATTGATTAACTATTTTACTGAAATTGTGGTAAAAGGGATATAATTATATCGTGAGGGGAGATTAAACCTTTTGATTTATCATTCCGTCTAACCATTAATTCAAGGTAAAGCAACTAAACATCGAGAGGAGAAAGACATGAAGAAATCAATACTTTTAACGATGGCGATGCTAGCGGTTGGTCTGATTGGACAACCCCAATTTTTACTCGCGAAACCAGTGAGTGCGCAACCTGCAGCCGGACCGCACAAAACAGAAATGAAGCATAATCCTCAAGAAGTTCTTAAAGTTCGAAAAGACATACGGCAAGACACAAAAGCAATCCACAAAGATAAAAAAGGAATTGCGTCAGGCAAACAGCAACTCAGGAAAGATCTTAAAAGCGGCGATAAAGCAGCAGCCGCGAAAGATCGCGTGGCATTAGCAAAAGATCGTACTGATTTACAAAGCGATTTAAATGATCGCAAAAAAGATCGCAAGGATTTAAAGAGAGATGCGAAAGATGCGGTAAAAGATAAATTAGAAGATAAAAAGGATGAAACCGCTACCGCGACTCCAGCCACAACCACGGATGCCGCTGTAAAACAGTAGGTCATTGAAGCAAGTAGGATGAGCGTTTAAAAACGGCCGCTTCAAAAACGGCCGTTTTTATTATGACAACAGTACATTTTTATTTCCTTCATTTTGCCGATTGAATTCCCCGCGCCTCACGATATAATTAACCGCTCAAAAATAATTAATTGATTTCATTTAATACACAAAGGACTGTCTATGGCAAAGTTGGTTTTAGTCAGGCACGGCGAAAGTACTTGGAACCTTGAAAATCGTTTTACAGGCTGGGTGGATGTGGACCTTTCGGGTAAAGGACGTGAAGAAGCCCGCCGCGCCGGTGAAAAAATAAAAGGAATTAAATTCGATAAAGCATATACATCAGTTTTGAAGCGCGCACAAAATACACTTTCCATTATTTTGCAAGTCATCGGACAAGAAAACATTCCCGTTGAAAAAGACAAGGCTTTAAATGAACGGATGTACGGCGATTTGCAAGGTTTGAACAAAGCGGAAACGGCAAAAAAATATGGCGATGAACAAGTTCACATTTGGAGACGGAGTTACGATGTAAGGCCGCCGGGAGGAGAAAGTTTAAAAGATACGGCGGCGCGTGCGCTTCCCTATTTTGAATCCAAAATTATTCCTGATCTCAAAGCTGGGAAAAATATCCTCGTGGCAGCGCACGGAAATAGTTTGCGCTCGATTGTGATGTATCTGGATAAACTCACAAAAGAACAAGTCCTTAATCTTAATTTAGGAACCGGAATTCCGATCGTTTACGAGCTTGACTCACAAATGAAAATCTTATCCAAAAAAGAATTGAACGAAACTCATCCCAAACTCTGATTCATTTCAAAAAAAGAGCTGTATTTCATAGTCTTATAATTTTCCGCTAAATCGAAATTCTTAGAATTTTAGCCTGTCAGAAACCTCTTAAAATAACCGAATATACACAAAAATAAACTTGATATAACTTACTAAAAATAATTATAAACATAACTGTTTGAATAAGTTAAATGTATATAATATACTTTTATTGGAGATTAATTAACTATTAAGTTAATGTAATACCTTATGAAAAAGGCAAACCCGGAGAAATTCGGGGACTCCTACTTCGCAATGTCCGTAACGGCATTGCTTCGCAGGACTCTTCGGAGCTCAGCACGAAAGTGACCGAGCGAAGAAGAGGCAAAACTATAGGGTCTAAAGCAGTTGTCTGTAGCCAGTAGCCAGTGATCAGTAATAAAAACTGAAAACTGAACACGGACCATTGATATGACAGCCAAGTTGCCAAAGTGAAAGGCAGCTTGGCTTTTTTTATTTTAATGGCATGATAAATATTAAACCGGAGAAAAAACACAAGAATAAATTTAAACAAAAACGCTTCTTCAAAAAAAGCATCGCGCTCATCCTTTCTCTTTTGATCTTTCAGACAGGTATTCCATCGGTTCCGATTCTTGATACCAAAGTTGCCTATGCAAATCCAAGCGCTGATGCGGGGTTGGATCAAACCGTCATTATTCCACCGGAAGATTTAACGGTCACGCTGCATGGTTCTGGAACTTGTGACAACGGAAATCCGCCAGAGAGTTTTCAATGGATTCAAACAAGCGGAACTGCGGTTAATCTCGCTGGCGCAAATTCTTCCAATCCAACTTTTACGCCACCTGTTCCAGTGGGCACTTCTTCTCTTGCCCGTGAAGTGTTGAATTTTCAATTAACCATTTCCTGCGGAGGAACTCAAGCGGCAGATACGACTCAAGTAACCGTTGTAAATACGCAAGATCCTAACCTTCCGGTTCTGTGTCATCCGCCCGATTATAATCTTGCTACCATGTGTACTTCAAGTTACAACACGTGCCCGCAAGGTTCCGTTATGGATTTTCGAGTGGCCATTCCTGAAATTACAAGCTCACGTTGGGGCCCTATTCTTCCGATTCCCGGGCCTCAAAACACAAGTAAGTCGGATTACATCGATTACGTCTGGGATCGATTTCAAACTCAAATGCCGTACCGACACATCACCGCTGGAAGAGGCGCTGAATTTGACACGGCTCCGCCCGACCCAAGCGATGCTTCGTATTATCAATACGCGCGTGATGATGCTTTCTTTCATCTGGCTTGCACACACCGAGGACTGAATCATCCTGCTTGCGATCCTTCCAATCCCAATTTATTCGGAAGATCATATCTTGAATGGGCCAAAAGATTTTATGATGGAGAACATGATTATTTAACGGTTGGGGCCGGCCGCTACGTCAACCTTAGCTTCACACATACTCGAACAGCAAGTGAGGGAGCGCTTTGGCTTGGAAGTGATGCGCTCGACCAAACTGCTCTAACCGATCTTCTTTTAATGCTCGAGCGTTATCATGGAAATTTTGAATACGGCGCTCATCAAAGAGCCATGGCTTCTGCTATTGGACGAAAAATGGTTTCTCTTCGCCCTGGAGTTCCTGCGGATGACCTCAGAAATCTCTACACCGATCAAATCTGGTATGACTGGTGGAACGCGGGAGATGGTGAAATATCAGACAACTCCAGCAACTACATGCCGCTTGCCTGGGATTATTTGAATCAATTCATTGATACGATCAATCAGCCTTCGATTTATCAAGACGAGAAAATTAAAAATCGCGCGCATCAATTAATCAGCGAAGCAAGTCCTCTTGGAATTATCGGAACTTATGGAGATACGCCGGGTCTTAGCGCAACCGTCGGAGAATACATTGCTACTTTGGAAAGACTCGCAACGGTTTACAACCGAGGGGATTTCAAATGGGCCGCTCATCGTGCGTTTGAATGGATGCTTAATTATCATCATCAGAACGTGATGTGCGAATGGGGAAACCTGCCGGTCAATATCATGGAAGCTTTGATGAATGCCTGGCTCGATGCAAACGATTCCATTTCAGAGCAAACACCAGATTTAGGAAGTTTAGTCACGTACCGGCGTGGACGAACTGAATTCAACTTCTGGTTTAACGGCTTGAATCATCCTCCCTACGATGATTATTCCACACTTATGAAACCCGAAGTCATTCCCGACAAATTAATTCTTCGCAGTAAAACAAGAACTTCAACTGGTTGGGATCCACAAGATTTCTTTGCCGAAATCGAACTTGCACCAGCTCAAGGTCACGGTCACGCAGATCCTGCGAGCATCAACATGATGACAGCGGAAGGAAGCATTCTACTTTCAAGCGCACCTTATCTCGTCAAAGATCATCGGTTTCACAACAGTTTCCTCGCAGTTCCACCGGATGCTCCCAATTGGTGGGAAAATTATGACCAAAGAGCATTGGATGATATGCGCACCACGGTTCCTGTATTCGCAGACAGCCCTCTCGCTACTTTTGCTCACGTCAATATTGACAAATACATGGGAAAACCGGGATCAAATCACAACCGGAAATTTTTCTTTGTGAAAAACAAATTTATCTGGGTCCAAGATGAATTCACAACCTCTCAACCCTTCTCAGGAACTTTTGGTCCCGCGTGGCAAACCGTTGGAATGTATGGAATTGCAGGGGACAATTGGGTGAATACCGCAATGACAACCATTCCTGTTGCAAATATTTATGATCCAAGTTATCTCATGCAATGGCCGAACCGGCCGGAAGATTTGCTTGTGCTATTTTTCCCGCAAAGCGGCTCTCATTTACAAATAGATGATGTCACGATGGACACAACGCGCTTCATTGAACCGAACCATGATTTGATGAATACTCACAAATTCCGTTTGTGGTATCAGAAACAAGCGGACCTTACCCCTGGACAAAAATTGAAATTCAACAGTTTGCTCATGCCAAATTCTCCGGGACCCGATAAATCAACGCTCGCAAATGGATTTCAAATGATGACTGATACGCCAGATCAAAACATCATCCGGTTTAACGATCCTGAACACGCCGGAAAAGTTTTTTGGCTTGGAATTAATCCAAATGGATCGCCCGTAACTTTCGCCCCCATTCAAACTGATGCAAAAGAATTCCTTGTAGAAATGGACAATGGAAATTTAACTCAATACTGGGTGACAGAAGCAACGGACTTTAGGATCAATGGAATTTTGGTTGGAAACCGAGCAGCAAATGATTCATTCACAATCAATCAAAATAGCGGAATCCAAATATTTGATGTTCTTTCGAATGATAACGCAAATCCGAATGTGTTGATTGATTCTGTAACAGATCCAAAATATGGAACCGGAACGGTGGAAATTTCAAGCGACCAAAGAAGTATTGTTTTTACACCAGATCCGAAGTTTTTCGGCCAAACATCCTTTACTTATACAACCAGTGACGGAACGAACAGCTATAACACAGCTGTAGTGACTGTGAATGCCAGCAATGTGATCGCGTCTCCCGATGCAGTTGATGATTTATTCACACTTCCTAAATTCAGCAGCAATTCTGCTGACAACTGGCCATCCAATGTTACTCCCGAAAGAGATTTGGACGTCCTTCAGAATGATTCAAAACCGAATATTGGAGACCCTCAAAATCGAATCACATCCGCTACTCAACCACTCCATGGAACCGCGCAAATCATCGATCAAAATGGAACTGTCAGCAGTCAAGGTGTGAAAATTCGTTATACACGCCCAACGGACTTTATGGGCCGAGATACTTTTAATTACACCATTACCGATCAAAACGGCGCAACCGACACAGCCGAAGTAACAATTGCTTTGCGGCAAACGAATTTCGCGCCGTTCGTTCAAAGTATTAACGGTGTACCCATTGCAAATGTCGCTCAACCTTTTTTTGTTTACGTTGGAGAAACGCTGACACTAAACATTGTCACGGCAGACCAAAATCCGGGAGACCAAGTAATTCAACACGGATTCAGAGAAACTTTACCGGCAGGCGCAACCATGACAGATAACTCCGGCAATCCTGTCACGAACACTTTCACCTGGACGCCAACTGCGGATCAAATCAGTTCTCTTCCGTATGTACTTAATTATGGAATCAGAGATTCAAGACAGCCTGATTACACCGCTATTTTTAGTACATATCCAATTAATATTATGGTTCAGCCAATGACGACAGGTCAACCGCCAGTTATTTTCACAATCAATGGCCAAGATGTTACATCGAACGACCCGCAAATTCCCATGACGATTAACGCAACGGTGGGACAATCCATGAGCTTCGCGGTTTACGCCAATGATTTTGATATACCAATTCAAAATTTAACTCAAACGATGACGGGACTGCCCCCGGGCGCTTCATTTCAACACCTTGTCATACGGCCTTCTTTATATGCTTTCAGTTGGACACCAACTGCGACGGGGACTTATTCGATGACAGCGATGGTAAGCGACGATGGCGTTCCATCACTTTCAGATAGTCAGCGAATTGATATTATTGTCTTTCCTCCTGGCCAAAATGTGCCGCCGGAAAGCACGATTGAGACGCCTGCAAGTGACGTCTCAATTCCGCTGGGAGGTTTTGTAACATTTGTTGGTGATGGCAATGATTCCGATCACAATTTGCCTCTGTCATTTCTTTGGAATTTTAATGGAGCAGCTCCAGATTCCACCGCTCAAAATCCCGGTCCGGTTCAATTTAATACACAAGGAATTTATCACATTAGTTTTACGGTTACAGATGCGCTTGGTTTGCCGGATCCGACACCGGCAACCATTACGGTCACCGTTTTTGCGCCCAACGGCCCCGACAGTGACGGTGACGGCCTTCCGGATGACTGGGAAATGCGATATTTCGGTGATTTGACACACGGACCTAACGAAGATAATGATTCTGACGGCTTAACCAATTTGCAAGAATACCAGCATGGGACCAATCCGATTAATCCCGATACGGATGGCGACGGATTATTCGACGGTCTTGAAGTAAACACTTACCACACCGATCCACTTCAATTTGATACCGATGGTGACGTGATGTCAGATGGATGGGAAGTCACGAATGGCCTCGATCCGCTGAATCCTGCAGACGCCGATCAAGATTCAGATGGAGACGGACTTAGAAATTTGGAAGAATACGTAGCCGATTCAAATCCTCACATATCGGATACGGACGGAGACGGCGTTCCTGATGGAAGTGATCATTATCCAACAGATCCATATGATCAACCAAATAATCTTTTTCTCCCGATTTTCGCCGCGCAAGTATGCATCGCACCAAACAATTGCAGTTTCAATATTTACACGAATGATCGTGCAACCCAGCCTATTAATCCAACGCATCGCATCTTTGATAACCCAAGTGACCCAGATATCACTGCAACCATCGATCAACTTCCCAATGATGAATGGAAATTAACGCTTCAACACAAGCCCGGCTCAACTTCCACAATTCAACAAGTTTATTTTCCGTGGCAGCCAAGCGGATACTTACTTAACAATGACTCAAGAGATGACATTGTTTACATTCCCTATCTTTTGGGAATGAGCACGAAAAATAATACACTGCGACCTTTTGGCTGGGGCGGAAATCCATATCCGGGAACCAGCTTTGCTCCACTGCTCGTTATTGCAGATCAAACGAATGCGAAAATTGTTGCGGCAACGAATTGGCCGCCTAAAAAAGTAACTCCGTTTTATTCCCTGGGAAGGCTCACTTTGACTTATGAAGAAACTATTCCTGTGGGTGATGTTACTCCACGTGAATACCAAACCATGATTAAAGAAGTTTCTGGAAACAGTCAAACAGGAAATTATCCCTGGCAACTTGCGCTTGATCCGTATCGAGCGTGGCTTGATTCCCATATGAGCGCTGCTGGCCTTTATCAAACCACCAATCCGGGTTGGAAAATTCCATATCCCACTTGGATGAAACAAATTCACGGGTGGGCGAACGTTGGATTAGAGAATTTTCAAAACAGTCAATATGTTATTCAAAATTTTAGAGATTATTACAACCCGTGGAAAAGCATTTTCCCATGGATTCAAATCTGGGGACAAATGAGTCCGTATTTAGGCCAGTGTTGTGCCGAGAGTAGAACGTTGCATTCACGATATACCACTCCTGATATCAACGGAGAACTTTTCTTGAATTTTATTCAGGAATATACGGCGGACGGTTCTCATGCGGGATATTATTCGCGTCCGCTTGTTCAGGAACTTCCTGCCCCCCCTTGGGAAGGTCCTAATTACACATTAGATGATCCCAATAACTATAATGACTGGGATGCAGTCAATGAAACCCCGCTTGAATACTTCACCAATTGGCATAACACCACA
>Ga0209515_10004308_pt1 | contig 19344 bp, 18 predicted proteins | sample Subgroupgradi54m_FD_187454 | JGI IMG/M metagenome (GOLD analysis project Ga0209515, IMG submission 187454) | Subsurface groundwater microbial communities from S. Glens Falls, New York, USA - GMW60B uncontaminated upgradient, 5.4 m (SPAdes)... ...
CTCAAGGAGAATTGGGTGATATCGTTTATGTTGAAATTGAAACAGAAGGTGAATCATTAGAAAGTGAAGACGTTTTTGGCTCAGTTGAAGCTGTAAAAACGGTTTCTGATTTATTTATGCCATTATCAGGAGAAATAATTGAATTCAACACCGAGTTAGAATCGAATCCTGAATCAGTTAATAATGACCCTTTTGGAAAAGGTTGGATGATTAAAGTTAAAATATCAGATACTTCTGAAATTGATAAACTTTTAGATGCTGCAAGTTATGAAGCACTTGTTCATTAAAAAGTAAATAAAAATTAACGTTTAGAATAAAAAAAACTGTCCGAAATAGGGCAGTTTTTTTTATACAGTTAATTTGAAAGAAATAGAGAATTACTTTTAAATCTCCATTTTAATTATTTAAATCCAATCTTATTATTCAAATTTTCACCGCTAATCAGTACTTTTTCCTTCATTTCTTCCATGTAAATCATTAATTTCACAAGAAGTTCTGGGTTTGAAGCTCCAATAATTTTAGCGGCTAATATCCCTGCATTTTTCGCTGCATTCAAAGCTACCGTTGCAACTGGAATTCCATTTGGCATTTGAAGAATTGATAAAATACTATCCCATCCATCAATAGAATTACTTGATTTTACGGGTACTCCAATTACAGGAAGTGGTGTCAATGAAGCTGTCATTCCTGGCAAATGAGCAGCCCCTCCTGCTCCAGCAATAATTACTTTTAGTCCTCTTTTATGAGCATTTTTAGCATATTCAAACATCAACTCTGGGGTTCGATGCGCTGAAACAATATTCATTTCAAATTCAATTCCGAATTGATGTAATATGTCTGCTGCATCTTGCATTATTGGTAAATCCGATGCACTCCCCATTATGATTCCTACTTCTGCCATTTTTTATTTTTTTGTAAAGATAATAAAAAAGGTTTTATTTACCTTTTAAATAACTAATTCCGTTTGGCGAAACTCCAACTGGAATAGTTTGTATTACACTAAGGGTTATAGCATCAACAACTGATACACTATTATCTGTTAGATTAGTAACGAAAATTTTTGTTCCATCCGTGTTGGTAGTTACACCATGCGCTCCATTTCCTACAACAACAGTAGATTCGAGCAAATTTGTAGCTGTATTTATAATGTAAAGTTTATTTGAGCCTAAATTTCCAACTACATTTCCTTGATCACAAACATATAATTTTGTATTATCTGGTGAAGGATATACTTGTAAAGGACCTTGTGAATCTGATGGTAAAGAAATTGTCGTGATAAGACCTGTTGAAATATCGTATCGAACAACTTGCTTTAGATCAAATACCGTTACGAATGCGCTTCCTAAAATTGGAAATACAGCTGTTTGTACACAAACTCCACCTGTAGGAACATGTGTTAATTCTCCACTGGCAATATCTACAATAATCATTTCTTTAGAAGTTATACAAGCTGTGTACAGCTTACCATTCATATATCTTAAGCCGTGTGGACCTGTTTCTGCTCCCAAATCAAAGCGTTGTACTTCTTTCATTTTGTCTACATCAATTTTAATGATTTGACCTTTTTCTTTTGCAGTCACATAAGCAAATTTAGATTCGTCGTCTAAAACTACATGTGCTAAATGTTGCTCACTTCCAACATTAATATATTCTTTCGCCTTGTTTCTTCTCGTTTTTAAAACAATTACCATTTCATCAGCACCTTCAGTTGTTGGGGTTCCAGTAGCCCAAACTGAATAACCATTTGGAGCAACTTGAACATTATGAACCATGTACATTAAACCTTTGTGCTTAAGATCCACTTTTTCAATTTCTTTATAGGTAATCGCATCAATGACTGATATTGTACCTTCTTCTTCATTGGCAACAAAAATTTCAGGGTTCCCATTTCGTTGGTACATATTTTTTTTACAAGAAACAAACATGACCATCAACAAAATGAAAAGTAAAAAAGAAAGTATTCTATAACTTATTCTATTCTTCTTCATAATTTTAAATTTTTAGTGTTTTTTATTGATGAAACTTATTCCTCGGGTTCTTTTTTTAAGTTAAACTTATATGAAATACCTGTAGTTAACTGAAATTGGCTTCCAATTTGAGAACCATTTAAATATTGATAAAGGGGGATTTCAGATAAAGCATAAATTGTCAAAGCTTTATAACTATAACTGATTTGAGGCGCAAAAAAAACGGATCTACTTCCAGTTGACTCAGGATAAACACCGTAATAAGCAATCATATCAACCAATTTGTCTGTTTTCATTTTTCCGGCCCATTCACCTTTTATTTGAGCAGTAATGCCCCATCTTTTAAAAAATGTTTTACCGAAAAAAACACTTATACTTCCATAATCTCCAAATTTTTGGCCTAGAGAATTCCATCCTTTATGTACATAAATACTGTTAGCAAAAACTCGAAAATTTTTCTTTAGAAAACTGTTAAAAAAGAAAGAGTAAAAAATAAAGTCATTTGCTCCATTGGTTAATTGTACTATTGGAGGTGCTGTTTGAAAATATTCTTTACCTGTTGAAGGGTCTTTGTAAAATACTGTTGAATCATTGTGACTTCCTAATGCCATTTTATAACCTAACCCAACTGTAATTTCTGTTTTCTTTTTTTCTGTACAGTTATAATAGACTTGATAGCGTGGGAAAATGATTAAGTCTGCAATTCCAGAAGTAGAAATAGTATCTTTATTTTCCAAACCAATCTTTGTTCTATTTATGTAAAAACCAGTTTCAATTGACATCGTAAATTTTGGAGAAAGGCCATAAGCCGTCCTGAAATATAAATAATTGCTTGCTAATTTATTAAATAATGATATCGTGTCTTGGTCTTTAGCATAAAAACGATTCGAATTTAGGTGTTGAAAATTTGTTGCTACTTCCAATTGTTTTTCATTCAAAACACCTTGTGATGTTCCTCCAGCTATAGGACTAGCACTTCCTCCGGAACAACATCCTTGAGAAAGTACTAGTTTTGAAAATGAACAAAGTGCTACTACTATTAGTGTGCTTTTTGTCATAATTTGAGTTATTATTCAACAATAAAGTTGATTGTTTCTATTTTTGAATCGGAAGTCATTTTTAAAATATACATGCCGTTAACTAATTTTAAATCTTCTCCAATTGTTAAATTATAATCACCCGCATTTTGGTTCATTGATGTTGTAGTGTACATTAATTCTCCTGTCACACTAAAAACTTCAACATTAACAGATGAAGATTTATCTAATGAATAAGAATAATTTAATTCTTTTACAACTGGATTTGGTGTAACTTTCAAGTTGAAATTATTCGTTTTTGAAATTTCTGAAACACTCGCAGAAGCAAGTAAAGCATCAACAGCACTTTTTACACCTGCAGTAGTTACTCCACTATTTTGGTTATACGTAACTGCATGATTTGATCCACCCATTACAATGATTTTAGGCATTCCAGGTGTACCGTATTGACTCATTACAAAAGAAGTACTAGAAAACGATGTCGCTAAAGGCATAGAACTTGAATTTCCCCATGAACTTAAGGTTGCACAAGAAGTATTTGCTTCATCGTCTACTAAATAAAAAACAACTGTTCCTGGGTTAGATGTTGCATAACTTTGAACTGCATTATATGCTTGTAGAGAAGGCGAAGCACAACCTCCACATGGCATAACAAATGCAGCTACGACTATTTTTCCAGCATCCAATTCTGCGAATAAATGGTGAGATGTACCAGCACAATCGTCGGTTGTGAAATCGGTTGCTGTTTGTGCAAATGTTAAACTTGCTGTTAAAATACTAATTCCTAAGATTACTCTTTTTTTCATAATTGTTTGTTTTTATTTGTTTGATTAAAATTTACTTTTTTATATTTTTTCTAGATCCATTTCACAAACCGAACATTGTCCAGGTTTATCGTGCACTTTTTTACCTTCACATTCCATTGGACAAGCATATTTTCCTTTTTCTTTAGTTGAATTAGAACAAGATGATGTGATGAATAACCCCGAAAAAAGGGTAATAATAAATAGCGTTTTCATATTAATTTATTTTAAATTTCTTAATGTTTCATTCCACTTGGCTTACAGCAATTTGGAAGTTTTTCTAGGCTTTCTACATTTGCTTTTACATCATCTGCATCATATCCTAAATTAGATATAATCTCTTTTATTTTTTCCAACGTTATTTTGTCTGTTTTATATTTTACAGTTAATAATTTTGTTGAAACTTCTAAGTTAACGTAGTTAATTCCTTTTGTGTAATTCAATTTTTCTTCGATTCGCTCTTTACACATATTGCATTCAGCTGAAGTTTTAATAATGACTTCTTTTGTTTCTTTTTGTTTGAAACTAAGTGTAACGAATGCGATTACTAAGATTAATAATAGATTTTTCATGTTTTCTGTTTTTTAAGTTTAAAATTTATTTTGGTGTATGTTTTAATTTGTAGCGAATTCCTCCGTAAACTGTTATTCCAGTGATTGGCGCCCAAACCATTGTCGCATCAAAGTAAGAACCGAATGGATTTTGAGCATCTAATATTACACTACTAATTTTGTAATTTGTTAAATTTTCTCCTCCTAAATAAAAATCCCATTTTTTATAGATATACGTTATTTGTGCATTCACTGTTGGATAAATAGCCGTCTGAGTATCAAATGTTTTAGCTCCATAGGTAAATGAAGTCATTTTCATTCTCATTTTTCCATTCAAAACACCAGTAATATTTGCTTCCCACTTTTTATTCTGAGATTTATAGCTTAAATGGGACAACCATCTATGCTTCTGAACCATAATTTGCTGTGCAACTACATTATTAAAAGGAGCTTTTACATCCATCAACTTATACGTTAAACGGAAATCGAATGATTTAGATATTACGAAGTTTAATTCCGTCTGCAAAGTGTTTGAGTACGATTTCCCTTTTAAATTTTTAAAATAGATTGCTTCAAAAGAAACATCTCTATCAACAACCATTTGATTCACGAATTGAGTTCTATAAAAATCAATATTTAAAGTGTTTTTTCTCTTCTTAATTAAGAAATCGTATGTAATTGAGGCACCATAATTCCAAGAAATTTCAGGTGTAATTTTCGAATCAACAATCCATTTTCTAGAGGATGCTAAAAGTGAAATATTGTCGATTAAAATGTTTGCAGTTCTAAATCCTTTTCCTCCAGTGAATCTGAAATCTAAATTTTCTGTCATTTTGAATTTTCCGTAAAATCGTGGTGAAAATTGAATTCCATAGATGTTGTGATAATCAGCTCTACTACCTAAAACGGTGGTCAATCTGTTATGGGACAGCGTATATTCTGCATAATATCCAGGGATGATTTCTACACGAGAAATATTCAGTGGAACATAGGCAACAGAAACATTTGAATCTAATTTTTGACTAATCTCTGAATAAACAAAACTAAATCCTGTTTTAATAACGTGGTTAGGGTTCACAATTTGATCTTCCAAAATCGTATTGATATATCCTCTTTTTTCAACTCCTGTGAAGGATCTAATTCCAAACAGAGCATCCGTTTCTTGGTATTTAAAATTGTATATTACACCAAACGATCGACTGGTTCTATTTTTGAAAAGAAAGCCAGTTTTAGCAAAAGCATCGATGTGTTTTGAGTCAATATTAACACCATAAAGTGAAGATGGGGTTGTTGGAAAATAACCAATTTGACCACCAATTTTTCCTTGATAATAAGCATTTATTCCAAAGTGAGCCACCATTTTTTCTCCTTGGAATTTCCAACGATTTAGAATAGAGACATTTTTACTGAGATTAATATCTCTAAATCCATCTTTATTTTGATCTATTTCGGATCCAAAAGTTGCTCCATGAACAAAGTAAGCTCCAGACAGTTTTTTATTTAAAATATAACTACCATCTGAATTCACTTCAGTTCTGCCAAAATTATTCACATACATGTTAAAATAGAGTTTTTCCATTTTATCGGGTTTTTTAAACTCTAAATTTATTAATCCTGCCATCGATTCATAGCCGTTAACTACGCTTCCAGTTCCTTTTGTAATTTGAATAGATTCAATCCATGTTCCTGGAATAGAACTTAATCCAAAAGAACTTTCAAGACCTCTTAAATAAGGAGTGTTTTCAAATTGAATTTGCGTATACACACCATCAATTCCCATCATTTGAATTTTTTTTGCACCTGAAACAGCATCCGTAATAGTTACATCTACAGAAGTGTTGGTTTGAAAAGATTCTGACAGATTACAGCAAGCAGCTTTTCGAATTTCACCATCACCTATTGTTTCAATGTTTAATGTTTTCATTTTGAGCATTCCATAATCTTTTTTCCTTGCAGAAACGACAAATTCTTCCAAAATTTGTTCCGAATATAAAGTGACATCTAAGCTTATTTTCTCGAACTTATCAGTTACTATAATTGTATCATTATAAAATCCAACAAAAGAAAAAATAAGCGTATCAGGATACTTATTATTAAGATCAATAGTAAAACTCCCGTCCTCTAAAGACGATACAATTTTATTTGTATTTACTGATTTTATTTGTACCCAAGCTAAAATTATCTTATTGTTATTTACAAATCCATACACAAATCCTTTAATTTGAGAGTAACTATAGTTTATTGAAAATAAGAATAAAATTGCTATTGCTATTGTTTTCATTACTTCTACTTTTTTAATTCATTATTCAAATTGAAAAAGTATGATGAATTCGTTTTCAAATTCCTTTTCACTAAATCATTTAATGGAATTTTAGGCGCACGAAATCAACATCTTAATCAATATTAATTAAAAAAAAGAAGTTTTTAAATTAAGAAAGTACAATGTTTAATATAAATACTTGGATAAGTACTGTTTATATTCGGAGGAGGATGAAATAAAATTGGTTCATCTAATTCTAAATAGGAAATGAAAAGTGATTTTTCAACTATTTGAATAGGTGATGGTAAAACAAATGTTGGTTGAATCTGAACTTTAGCAAATAAGTTAATTTTTTCAGAACCAGTCTTTTTTAAAACCAAATTAACATTTTCACAACATCCTTTTTTCATTTTCTTATTACCACAACATGATTTAACCGATGTTTGATAAAATGAAATTGATTTGATTTTTTTATGACATAGATGCACATTAGCTGATATTCCTATTGAAAACAGGAAATAAAACAAGACAAAGCTATATGTAAATAATCTAGTCATAATGTAAATATACGAATTATTATAATATAATTTTTATGATTTAAATCATGATCAAAACAAAACGGAATTGATTATTGAAATCCTATTTGAATTTTTGAGGTTTTATTAAACTCCCAAACTTTCTTTCAATGGGCCGTACGCTGTTCTGCTAATTGGTATTCTCTTTCCAGATTTTAAAATTGCAATATAAGCGTTTTTTTCGAATGATTCGATTTTGGTTAATTCATTTATATTGATAATATACGATCGATGAACTCTTATAAATTGATTTGAAGGTAACACTTTTTCAAAGTAATTCATCGTTTTTTTCTTCAAATTATATCCGGTTTTTTGGAAAATTTTCACATAATCATCATATGCTTCAATGTAATGAATATCAATAGTTGGAATAATTTTAATTTCTGAACCATCTTTGATAACCACTCGAAGGTGTTCATCTGGTTGTTTTTTATCGATCTCTGATAAATTGGATATTAACTCCAATGATTTGTTTGTGTTTGATTTATCAGCATTTTTCCATTTTTCAATGGCTGCAGTAAATCGATCTTTTGTAAATGGCTTCAATAAATAATCCAAAGCGCTTGTTTCAAAAGCTTTTAGGGCAAATTCATCAAATGCTGTAGTGAATATAATGGATGGTGATTCAGAAATCAATTCTAACATTTCAAATCCATTTATTTTGGGCATTTGTATATCTAAAAATATTAAATCAGGTTGATGTTCTGCAATTTTTTTTACTCCTTCAAATCCATCTGAACATTCTGCAACTACAATTAATTCAGGAAATCCTTTTAAATATTCTATGACAATTGCTCTTGCCAAAGGTTCGTCGTCTATTATGATTACTTTACTCATTTTTGAGGAATAATTAATGTTGTTGTAAATTGATTGTGTTTTTTATCGATTTGAAGTAGGTCTTTTCTACCATACAACAAATACATTTTTTTTTGAATGGATGAAAGACCAAATCCTATTCCTTTTGAAGCGTTAACTGTTTCTGGATCAAAGGGATTTGAAATAGAAATTATTAATTGGTTATTTTCACAATGAGTTTTGATAGAGATTGTCAATTCTCCCACTTGACCATACAATCCATATTTAATTGAATTTTCTACTATTGGCTGAAGAATAAATGTTGGAATTTCAGAATTAATACATGCTTCATCAATTTGCAAATCAATTTGTAATCGATGTCCAAAACGAACTTTCTCTATTTCAAGGTACAAATTCAAATAGGTTATTTCTTCCGAAAGTTTGACTAATTGTTCATGGTTTTTACTCAATGTTCCCCGAAGAAAATCGGATAATAGATGCACCATTCTTCTTGCTTCTTCGGGTTCTAAAACGGTCAAAGCACTTATAGAATTTAAACTATTAAATAAAAAATGTGGTTGTAATTGTTGTTGAATATTGATTAATTCAGCTTTGTTTAACTGTCGTTCCATATCGACTAAATAAGCTGTGTTTTTTGTTTGAAATGTATTATTTTTTTCAATCCAAAGTTTGAATAAAAAAATGGTTAATAGTAAAAAAGCAATGCATCCTCTAAGAATGAATTCAGATTGATTCGCATGTTTTATCCATTCTGAAGTTGGAAAAACCCAATTTCCAAGATGTCGATAAATCAAGCTAAATGAAATACTAAAAGCAATATTAACCGCACCATTCAAAAGAGTTATTACTGATTTTGAATGAAAATATTGTTGCATTTGTTTCATCACATACGAAATAGCTAATAAAAGTCCATTCGTTATCAATGAATCTGTGACTGCATATTGGAATGAATAATTTAAATGATGAAGAACAATCGTAAAAATGAACGCACAGACAATCCACCAACTAATCAATTGAACATTTTCATTCTTTTTTAACTCTTCAATTTTCATTCGATTTTTTTATATCCCTATGCCCAAATCCCTATCTCCTATCTCCTATGACCTATTGCCTATGACCTATGACCTTAGCCCAACACCTATTACCTATTTAAAGCTCTTTATCTCCACACCTCCAAAAACACAATTCCCTTTTAAAATTAGTATTTTACTTTCTGTTTCAGAATTTTGTTGCATTTGTCGTTTGTCTTCCATACCTCCAAATACAGTTATTAACTCCGATTTTAATTGCCAGTGAGCAGGAATAATGATAGCAACTCCACCAAATACATTGTCAAGATTTATGACTGCTTGATTTTCAAATTCAGCTTGTAATAAATTAATTTCTGTACCTCCAAACACATTTGTAATGTTACCGCCTCTAAATTTTTTACTAATCACATTTCTAACTACCCCTCCAAAAATTGCAGTAGTCTCAATAAAATCTTCATCAGAAACAGAATCTAAATCTTGGAAATTTTGAGGAGAAAATTGTCTAATCTTACTCCATTTTTTTTGCTCACATGCGCTTTTAGGTTTAAAAATAATTTTGAGTCCTACTATTATAATCACAATTGGCCAAATTATTTTTGTATTGATTAGGTCAGGATAAAACTCATTAAGTAGAAGCATATTTCCAATAAGTACAAGTGTCCAACCAACAAAAGTTTGAAATTTATGCTTTACTAAAACGACGCATCCCAAAGCGATTAAAAATATTTCTTTAGAGAAAATCCATTGTGGCATTTGAATACCAGATTCATGTAAAAGATAAATTACACCAAATGCAACAACAAAAATTCCTGCTACGATTTTTCCCCTTCTTTGACTTTTTTGCCAACTTAAATAGCTGTGTTCGTCTTCTGGGGATAAATTATTTATGTTCATAATTTCAAGTATTTAATCAAAAATAAGTAAATCAATTTACTTTGTGCTTTTAAAATAGGTAAATAGTGTCTATTATTCGGTGAATTGCAATTGATAATTACATTTTTTAAATGAAGACTTCAACATCTTCTTTTGTTATGACAACACCGCTGACAATTATTGGATTTAAATATCCATTTTAAACCAATCAATATAATGATCACAGGCCAAACAAATTTCATTTCAAAAAAATGAGGATGAATTGTATTTGTCAATAACATAGCACCAATCGCAACAACAACAATTCCAAATCCAATTTTATGTTTTTTATGATTTTCATAGCATTTTTGCTCTTCGTTTCCTTCTGAGGGTATTAAATTTTCAGTTTTCATTTTATTTGGTTTTAATATTGAAACAAATGTACAGAAGGAATAATCACTATTTAATTTGAAATAGGTGAGATGTATCTAAAATTCGGTTAAATGTGTAATTTTATACATATATTTGATTTTAAATAATTTAGTATTAATTTAATTTTAATAATATGTTTGACACAGGAACAACTGGCTTTATGCTCTTAGCAACAAGTCTTGTAATGCTTATGACACCAGGACTAGCTTTCTTTTATGGAGGTCTTGCAGGTAAAAAAAACATCATTGGAATAATGATGCAAAGTTTTGTCTCTATGGGGATTTCAACAATTATGTGGTTTGTTTGTGGTTATTCATTATGTTTTAGTGGAGACACTATGGGAATAATTGGAGATTTAAACAAAGCGTTTATGCATGGAGTTGATTTAAATACACCATTCGCAGGGAATACCAAGCTGCCAGAATTTGTGTTTATGGCGTACCAAATGATGTTTGCCATTATTACACCTGCATTAATTACTGGGGCATTTGTAAATAGAATCACCTTTAAATCATACTTGATCTTTTTAGTGTTATGGCAATTATTTGTCTACTATCCATTTGCTCACATGGTCTGGGGTGGTGGCTTACTAGCTGATTGGGGTGTACTTGATTTCGCAGGAGGAATAGTTGTACATGCTACTGCGGGCTTTGCTGCATTGGCTTCTGTGATTTATGTTGGAAAACGAAGAGATAAAGAATCTCAACCAAACAGTATTCCTTTAATTGCTATTGGCACTGGTTTATTGTGGTTTGGATGGTATGGATTTAATGCTGGTAGTGCTTTGGATGTAAATGCTGTAACAGGATTAGCATTTTTAAATACAGATATTGCAGCTTCATTTGCTGCAATAACGTGGTTGGCAATTGAATGGAGTCAGCATAAAAAACCAAAATTTATTGGTTTACTTACTGGTGCTGTTGCAGGTTTAGCAACTATTACACCTGCCGCTGGATTTGTGACACTTCCTGCCGCTTGTATAATAGGAATTGCAGCAGGTGGAATTTGTTATTTGGCCGTGAATCTTAAAAACAAAATGGGTTGGGATGACGCTTTAGATGTTTGGGGTGTTCATGGAATTGGTGGATGTTTAGGCGCTATTTTACTTGGTGTCTTTGCTACAAAAACTATGAATTCTGCTGGTGCTGATGGTTTGTTGGAAGGGAATGGAATGTTTCTATTCAAACAAATTGTAGCCGTGGTTGGAGCAAGTATTTATGGATATGTTTTTACGTATGGAATGCTCGTTTTGATCAATAAAATAACACCTGTAAAAGTGACAGAAGAAATGGAAGACGAAGGACTTGACAATGCTCTTCATGGTGAAAAAGCGTATGATGAAGGGGTGTTGTAAATGAATATCATGAAATAACATAATGGCTAATAAGATTATTAGCCATTATGTTAAATATCAGAAATTTAATTTAACAGAGCATTTATTTTTTCTAGAAATAACTGTTCTTCATTTAATGGAGCTTCTAAATGTTCTCCTTCATAAATCCAAAATGATTTTGGTTCATTTGCGTTTTTGAAAACAGTTTCAGCATGTGAGAATGGAATGGAAGTATCTTCTTTAGAGTGAATTATTAAAAGTTGAATTTTATTAGGTTCTAAAAGATGAACATCCTCTTTGGACGAATATGGTGACGTAACATACGTTTTTATAATTTCTTTTTGCGATTCTGGAGCACTTTCTAGAGCTATATCAGTAAAAGAACTCATCCCTCCATCAATTATCAAAGCTTTTATTTTAGCACTATTTTTAACAGCTAAATGTGAGGCAATTTGTGATCCTAAAGATGCACCGTACAGTAAAATTGGATTGTTCGAAACACTATCTTTTTGAATAAAATAGTCAAATATAATTTGAGCGTCATTTGCAATATTGACATGACTTGGTTTTCCAGTAGACTTCCCATAACCTCTAAAATCGACCATAATTACACGATATTTATTTCTCACGAATGGTTTTATAAATTGGATATAATTTGAACTATTTCCTCCGGCTCCATGAAAATAAAAAATGGTTGCTATTGCTGTTTTTTCTGGATGAATTAACAAACAATTTAAACTATCATTTTCTATCTTGATAAAATGAGATTCATATTTTAAAGAGTCAATGGATTTCCATTCTTTACTTGGGTAATAAAATCGATCATCAAATTGACTAAATGAGTGATTTGAAGAGAAGATAAGAGCAAAAATAAGTAGCCTTTTAATTTGATTTTTTTTCATTGTATGAGTTTTTAAAATTAGACTCACAAATCTATATGAATAAAATGAGGTGACCCTGTTAGTGGGATGTTCAGTAAGTTTTTGTGATAGAATGCATTAAAATTGTTCTTTAAACTGTCTAATATAATTTCTTGAAACAGGAATTTCTATTTCTTGGATATGAACCTTGCAACCTTGTGTGTTACCAGTTATTTTAGATACCTGATTTAAATTAATTAGAAAAGCACGATGACATTTTTTGATGGAGGAAATAGATGAGAGTGAATTCTCTATATTTTTCAAGGTGTTTCTTAAAATTTGCATATCAATTTTGGTATCTTTAAGAAATGAAACATGAACATAATTTCCAACTGATTCTATGAAAAGAAAATCAGATAAATTTATTTTAATTGACTCTTTTCTGTTTTCGGAAGTGATAATTATTTTTTGCTCATCCGTTTGTGCTTTTTTCTCGTTTTCTAATACATTTGTCAATTCTGAAATCAGTTGCTTATTTATTTTTGCTTGATGAATATTTTGAAATATTGATATTGATACAGCAACGGGAAATATTCCAATTATTAAGGTTATTATTTGAATAGTTATTAATTCTACAAATGAAATCGATTGATATGGAGAAATTAATTGAATGTAGATTAAATTGCCTAAACCAATCGTGAAAAATATCCAAAGTATGTAAAAACTATTTTTTTTTACTGTCCAGTTTATTGGTTCGAATTGTTTAATAAAAAGTTTAGGGATTATTAATTGATTAAGAGATGCTACTATAAAAGTGACTAATCCAAAACCTAATAATTTGATGCTTTTGTGATTCGTTTGATAATTATTTAATCCGAATGGTTGAAATATAAGGATAAAAAAACCAATTAAGAAACTAATTAAGATTATATTCCCCCACTTGTTTGAAGGCATCTTGTATGGTTGGTTTAGATAATTGTTTAATTTCATTTATTAATATTATTACCTTGTAAATTTATGAAAATAATTTTCACTTGTAAGTTTTTCAAATGATTCATTTGACTTTTTTGTAGAATTTTAAGTTTTGAAAACGAGGTTTAGAATTATTTTTACATTAATAGTTTGTTAATTTCATTGTAGTTCCAAAAAGTTTTTTAGCTTTGCACCACTGTTTAGTTTAATTTGAAAAAGAACCAATAACCGAAGGCGCCAAAATTATTTTTTCATTTCAATTTATCGAAGCAGAATTAAATTAATTATTTTAACATAAAATTTGTAAATGAAAAAGTTATTATTGAGAGGGGGATTGTTTTCGATTCTTCTAACAGCTTCTGTAGTGAGTTGTAAAAAAGAAGTTGCCCCAAAACAAGAAGCTCTAGATGAGCCTAAAAAACAAGAGATGACTTCCGATGGTAGAATGTTGATTTTTAATTCGTCGTCAACTTACGAAAATTTAGTAAGTAATCCGGATGAAAAAGCTCAAAAAGAATTCTTATTGAAAATTTCTAAAATGAGTCATACTACCTTTGCAGAAAAAGTCGAAAAGGAAAAATCAGTTGATCTAATAGATGATGAATATTTCTCATCTATCATCAATGAGGATGCCATTGTTCAAATTGGGGATTATTTATACAGAATTAACACTGTAAGTGAAAAAGTTTTTGTTTTACCAGCTTCACATATTAGTGAATATTCTGATTTAGTAAATGAAAACAAAGCAAACAAAAATATTCGCCAATTTTCTACGGGTGATTATGTTATTGAACTAGCAGAAAATGGTGATGCAGGTGAGAAAGCTTGGCCTTGTGGTGAAAGCGGTTGTGGTTATCAACAGAAATCAACAGAAACATTTGTAATTCCAGATTTTGCAGGTCAGTATAATTTCAAAGGTTATGTTAGATATTTGAGACTAGGAATTTATTTTTGTTTAAAGGCTGACGCTACTTCAAATTCATCAAATATTAGAATTTATTTAAATATAGAAAATGCTTGGGATAAAGTGAAATGTGGAGCAACACATGGCGCTACAAGTTATCCTTGGTATCAAAATAATTCAACTTATTCAACAGATCAAGATTTCCGTAAATATTATGCTATCCAACCTTTACACGGAATGCACATGAAAGCAAGAGTTCGATGTGAAGTAAGTGGTTTACCACAAGGAGGGAATCCATATACGACCTATTTCACAACTTGGGTTGAAATTAGAGCAAATTCCCCTTATTAAATATTTAAAATGAAAATATTCAGTTTTTTTTTATTTTCAATATTAGTTGTGCAATTAAATGCACAACTAACATTTTTTGTTAGACCTGCTATTAATTTAAAAGCAGACGTTAGTTCAACGGATGCATTTGAATTTAGAGATTATGTAATGGATGTAAGTCCTTACTATAAATATGACAACATTGCTTTTCATAGTTTTTTTCATGGTTTAGATTTGAGTTTTTCAGCAGGATTTAAATCTAAATCGAAAAGGTACATGCTAGAATTAGGAGTGAGTGGTGATGAGACACAATCGGGTTATAAGTTAAATCATTTCAGGGCTATACCAAGTTCAACTCATGATGTTTATTTTGGCAGTAATGTTGTTTATATATACGGTCGTTCTTTTCCTCGAATATTTATTCAGAATTCGTTTCGCTTAAAAGAATTTAAAAATCATTCTAATTTAAATTTACTGTTAGGTTTTGGTTTTAGTTCTAAAAATAATGATGTGCTAAATATTTCATTAGGTGAAATTAAGGAGACAGTAAAAGTTGAAGACAATGTTTATGTTGAAAGAAAATCAGCATTATACGTTTTAAGTTTAAATAATTATTTTGTTCATTTTGGTTTTTCTTCAGAAATTCATTTTAAAAATAAATATCTTTTTGATGCATCTCTTTTTTATAGTCACGGCTTTAAGGAGATGTCTGTTGTAGTGACAAACTTAGTAACATATAATGATGCTAATTCTACAGCTGTCGATAGGGTTTATCAAAGTGTAAGTAGAGGTAGTGGACTTTACATTCAGTTCAGTAGACAATTACAAGCTTATCCTTGGAAAAAGAAAAACAAATAGGGAGTATAAATATAAAATATCAAAACAATGAAAAAATCAATAATCGCTCTAATGCTATTAAGCTCATCCATAGCAAATAGCCAATTTGGAGTTAATTATCACCAATCTTTAAATTCATCTTTCGCAGGTTTCAATTATGAAATTAAAAATCGATTCAAAATAGAAATGAGAATGGGTAGTCAAAGAAATAGTGGATGGGGGGATCGCTTTGCTTTTCAATCAATTCTACTTTTTGATATCATTAACAAAGACGATTATGAATTTTATTTAGGTGTTGGGGCATATACAGACTGGGATAATGAAGCATTTTTTATAGCTCCTTTAGGATTTAATTTTTACCCCTTGGAATCTAAAAAGTTTGGGGTTCATATTGAATTAACACCGATTATTAGTAATTATGGTGAAACTGTTAGAGCTAGCGCTGGAATTCGTTATCGTTTTTTGAAATAATTGAGTTTTTAGACACATCCTCGTCTACAAAATAAAAAAAGAACTTGAGACTCATACTTTCCCATTTATTCCTTACTTTTAAAAATTTAAAAAGTATGCAAAATACAACTCAAAAACCGTTAAAAATTCTAAATGCTTCTGCTGGAAGTGGGAAAACTTTTAATTTAGTGAAGGAGTATATTTGCTTACTTTTAGGAGAATCCTATAAAACAAATCGTTTTGCGAACATCATTGCTATGACCTTTACCAATAAGGCGGCACTTGAAATGAAAAGTCGAATTATTCAGGCATTGGATGAATTGAGTTTTCCTGATAAATACGGCAAAAAATCAGACGATTATGCTCTTTTAATTGGAGATGAATTGGGCGCTGATCCAGAAGAAATTCATGTGAGAGCGCAAATTGTTTTGAAAAATATATTGCACAGATACGAGGATTTTCATGTGATGACGATTGATAAATTCAATTTGAAATTAATTCGCTCTTTTAGCCGTGATTTGAATTTACCGAATGATTTTGAAATTATTTTAAATGAAAATGAAGTCATCGAAAGGGTTGTAGATACGATGATGAGTCAACTTGGGCAAACTGATTTGCAAAAATTGACCGACCTTGTTTTCGCTTATGCAAAGGATAATATTGAAGAAGGACAAAAATGGGACTTTAGAAAAGATTTAATTCAATTTGCTTCTATTCTTCAGAAGGAAAATTATTTTGCAATTGTTGAACAATTAATGGAATGTGATTTTTCAGGTGAAACATTGAACTCATTGAAGTTTGACAGAAAAAGAATGACAGATCATTTTGTAGGAAAATGCAAACTTGTTTATCAACTATTTATAAATGAAAACTTAAGTTCAAATGAATTACCTGGAGGAATTCACACTTATAATCCAATAAATAATTTACAAACACATTCAAAAATACCTACTGATAAATTATTCACAGATTCTTTTATTAAATATTGTTCAAAAGAAGCTCCTGATAAAAAAAGATTTCCTTCCAATTTACAAGAAGAATTGTTGAATTTACAAAAAGAATGGGAGCAATGTATAAAAGAATATACCAGCATCAGTTTATACATCAAGAATTTTTACAACATGGCTTTGCTTCAATTTATGGCGAAGCAATTAGATTCTGTTCGAAAAGATGAACAATTAATTCGAATTTCTGAGTTTAATAAACTGATTTCTGATTTAGTTAAAAACGAAGAAGCTCCATTTATTTATGAACGATTAGGAACGCGCTTTCACCATTTTCTATTGGATGAATTTCAAGATACGTCGCACTTACAATGGTTAAATATGGTTCCGCTTTTGCATGAATCTATTTCTCAAGGAAACAAAAATCTCATCGTTGGAGATCCAAAACAATCAATTTACCGTTTTAAAAATGGTTTAGCTGAACAATTTGTTGCTTTACCTGCAATACACAATCCTGACAATGATTCAAAAGTAGCAGAACGATCAGCTTACTTTTCAAGAATGGGAGAATCTTTTCCATTGGAAGATAACTGGAGATCCTCTGCAACAATTGTTAATTTTAACAACCAGTTTTTTGAAATTTTAAAACAAGAACTAGACGAAGAATTTAAACCTTTTTACAATTCAATTGCTCAAAACCCGAAATCCAAAAAAGATGGGTATATTGAAATAGTTTCACGTAAATTAGAAAAAGAGGAAGAAAATAATGAAGTTAAATTACTTTTGGAATGGATTCAATCATGTGAAAATGAAGAATTTAAACGAGGAGATATCTGTATTTTAGGAAATAGAAACATAGAATGTTCAGGTTGGGCAATTTCATTAACGGAAAATGGATACGAAGTAGTTTCAGCTGATTCTTTACTCGTTGACAATTCGCCTGAAGTTCAGTTAGCCATTGCTTATTTAAGACGACGATTAAATCCTTTAAGTGAAAATGAAAAACGCCGGTTTGGTGAAATGTATTTTAGAATGTTTCCATCAAATGCGTATCAAAAATACAAATCATATTTAAACGAAAAGATAACAGAATCAACTGGAAAGAAATATCGTTTTTTTAATGATGAACGTTTTTTAGTTGATTGTTTTGGTTCTAAATTGGACTTCTTTGTGAAATATGAAAATCTGTATGATTTGATTCAAAAATTTTATGCTTTGATCAAATTTGACGAATTAACAAATCCCTATTTGCATCATTTAGCAGATATGGCACATGAATATGATTTGAACAAAGGTCCAGATTTAAAAGGATTTTTAGAAAACTATTCATCTCAAGGAAAAAAATCAGCCGTTCAATTACCTGAAAGTGAAAATGCTATTCGAATCATGAGTATTCATAAATCGAAAGGATTAGAATTTCCAGTTGTGATGATCCCTAAAATGGATTTTGATCTTGGAATTAACAAAAAAACTAATTTTCTAATCACTACAAAAGAGCGGATTTTATATACACCTCAAGGGAAAAACTCACCTGTTGACGAAATCAAAGCCTTTACTGAACAAGAAATAGGTCAAGTAAAAACGGATGTAATCAACAAGTGTTATGTTGCAATGACTCGTCCTATAGAAAGAATGTATATCAATAATGAATCGGATAAACAATCAAAATTTTCTGAGATTTTTCGAAATATACTTTCCCAAATTGACGGAGAAAAAGTAGAAATTGATGGTGGATTTAAATTAATTCTCGGGGAAAGAATTAATAAATCAAATGAAGAAAAAACACTAGAAGCACCGTATTTTATTCCTAAAAATGTAAACGATCGATTGTGGTTTCCAGACATTGCATTGCAAGATCAAGTCGATTTATTAACTTCTGAAACACTTACGGATGCAAGAAGATATGGTAATCAATTGCATCTAATTTTATCAATTGTCAATTTTGAAGATGAGATTGAATCGTGTATTGAAAGTTTATATAAGGAAGGGCAACTTGAACTTGAATTTATTGACCGAATGAAAATAGATATGAAAAAGATTTTCAATGATTCTGAGTATCAATATTTGTTTGAAAATTCAACAGAAATTTTAAGTGAACAAGCAATTATTGCAGATGAATTTACGACTATTCGACCTGATAAAATTATTGTGAAAGATATTAAGACACAAGACTTCAAGACTCAAGATTTTAAGACTCGAGACTGCAAGATTAAAGATTTAAAGACTGATGAGAAGAGACAGAAAGCTATAGTTATTGATTATAAGACTGGGATGCCAAATGATAAATATGTAACACAAATTAACCAATATGCTTTTGCTTTACAAGAAGTTGGGTATATAGAAGTTGAAGGATATATTTTTTATACCTCTACTCAAAAATTGGTGAGAGT
>Ga0209515_10004309_pt1 | contig 19331 bp, 15 predicted proteins | sample Subgroupgradi54m_FD_187454 | JGI IMG/M metagenome (GOLD analysis project Ga0209515, IMG submission 187454) | Subsurface groundwater microbial communities from S. Glens Falls, New York, USA - GMW60B uncontaminated upgradient, 5.4 m (SPAdes)... ...
ATTGGAAGCTGTATTGTCCTAAAGAAATCATTATTGAATCTAATTTTTTGACCAAAGATCAAACAGAGTTTTGGAATACTGTTTATACAAAAGGCTTGGGAGAGTTTTTCTACAAAAATAAGATTGATTTTAGAGGTTTAGTTCGATTCCCGTTTATAGAAAGTGTTCAAAACCCAGTGTCTTTTCCAAAAAAGACCCGAGCTCTTTTAGGCTTGGGAGGAGGAAAGGATTCCATTGTTGCGGCAGAGCTTTTGAAAGCACAAAACAAAGATTTTGACCTTTTTACAGTTGAGACATCACAAATTCAAGAGGAAGTAGCGAATGCCATTGGCAAAAAGCCAATTGTAATAAATCGGGAATTGGACAGTAAAATTTTTGAGTTAAATAAAGAGAATGGAACCTATAACGGCCATATTCCAATATCTGCAATTTACGCATTTTTGGGAATTATGCTTGGGATTTTCTATGATTACAATAATTTTGTTGTAGGAAATGAAAAAAGCGCGAATTACGGAAACGTTGAATATTTGGGAGAAATGATTAATCACCAATGGAGCAAGTCTGAGGAATTTGAAAAACTTTTTAATGAATATGCTAAAAAGTTTATAACTTTGGACATTGCTTACTCTTCACCTCTTCGTAATATGAACGAGCTGGAAGTTGTACGAGAGTTCGTAAAATATCAAAAATATTTCAAAGTTTTTTCCAGTTGTAATAATAATTTTAAGATCCTGAAACAAGTTCAGGATGACACCGGGAACAGGTGGTGTGGGAAGTGTGCAAAATGTCTTTTTGTTTTCATATCTCTTGCAGCTAATCTTTCAAAAAAAGAAGTTTTGGATATTTTTGGAAAGAATCTTTTGGAAGACGAGTCTTTCTTGCCACTTTTTGAAGAACTAATTGGAAAAAGAAATTTTAAGCCTTTTGAATGCGTTGGTACGCCCGAAGAAGTAAAAAAAGCACTATCGGAAATTGTAAAAAGAGAAGAGTTTAAAAGTGCTAAGCTTATAAGCTCTTATAAAGATTTATGAAATTAGAAGATTTAAAAAACAAAAAAATTCTAATTGTAGGGGCGGGAATTGAGGGTAAGGCAACATTAACTTATTTGAGGCGACACCTTCCAGGTGTCAATATAGATATAGCAGATCAGAAAGATGGGCCTAATTATTTGAACAAACAAAAAGATTATGATATTGCGATAAAATCTCCCGGGGTAAAGCCGGAACTGATAGCCATTCCATACACAACCGCAACAAATATCTTTTTATCAAATGCAAAAGGAAAAATAATTGGGATAACCGGAACAAAAGGAAAAAGCACAACAACAACATTAATTTATAAAATGCTGAAAGCTCAAGGACTCGATGTTTATTTGGGAGGCAATATTGGTCAATCTCCTTTGGACTTTATAGACAAACTAAATGATAACTCTTGGACTGTTTTGGAAATGTCTTCGTATCAACTCAATGATTTAAAGATCAGTCCGCATATTGCAGTTATTTTGATGATAACAAGTGAGCATTTGGATTATCACAAAACTCAGCAAAATTATGTTGATGCAAAAAGAAATATCCTAAGATTTCAAACTTCCAAAGACTTTGCAATTGTAAATAAAGATTGTCCGGCAAGTAAAGAATCGGACGTTCATACATTAGCAAAAGTTTTTCAAGTAAGTCGCGAAAGAGAAGTCGGTAATGGATGTTTTGTAAAAGATGATAGCGTTTGGATAAGTATTGATGGTAAGACAGAAAAAATTATTGAAACTGAAAAGATAAAGCTTTTAGGGCGTCATAATTTGGAAAATGTTTGTGCAGCAGTTTGTACAGCAACACTGGCCGGAGTTTCAAAAGTAAATATTACAAAAGTTCTTGAAGAATTTGGAGGTCTAGAACATCGTCTTGAATATGTTGGAGAAGCCCAGGGAATATTTTTTTATAATGATTCTTTGGCAACAGTGCCACAAGCCGCGATTGAGGGAATGGAAACATTGCCGGATACGGAAACACTTATTGCCGGAGGACACGATAGGGGCTTGGACTATTCTTCATTAGCACAATATTTAAATAAGGGCCAGATAAAAACTCTAATATTGTTTCCGCCAACAGGTACCCGAATTTGGGAGGAAATTTGCAAAGCCAGGCACCATATGGCGCCTGGCAAAGTTACTTCAGAAGCGAGCAGGCCTGAAAAATTTGATGTAACAACAATGAAGCAAGCAGTTAGAATTGCTGCTTCTGAAACTCAACCCGGAAAAATTTGCCTGTTGTCTCCGGCATCTGCCTCTTTTGGAACGTTCAAAGACTATAAAGATAGGGGAAATCAGTTCAAAGAGGAAGTTGAAAAGTTACAAGTTTGACACTTTATGATATAATGTAAAAAAGCTTTGATCCGGTGCATTGGAACCGGGGAGCAAGTTAAAGAAAGAGTTAAAGTTCAAGGTGGCACCGTCTTGTCCGCCAACCGGCGGAGGACCCTTGTAAGTTTCTTAGTTTTTTACTAAGAGATTTGCAAGGGTTTTTTGTATACAAAAGAAAATTTATAAATAGTATACAATCCTTCCAAAATCGCTCTTCGAGCCGCGCTACAAATAGTAGGTAAGGCGAGAGGAAAGATTGGGAGGATATTGGAAAGGGACAATATTATGAATAGAGGAATAGAAGCAAGAACAGAAGGACAAAATATTTCAAAGAGATATTCGTTAGGTCCTGAAGGAATAAGAAATCTAGCAAAAGAAGCTGGTATACAAGGTATTGGTGGTATGGAGATGTTAATAATTGATAATTACGATTCTTTTACATACAACCTATATCAACTTGCAGCAGAAATTTTGAAAGAGACCAGCGATAAATTTGTTGTGGACGTAGTACGTAACGATAAAATAACATTAGATGAAATAAGGAAGGGAAAATACAACAGATTTATTATATCTCCTGGACCGGGAGATCCTTCAGACGACGCCTATTTTGGAGTTTGTGGCAAGGTGTTAACCGAACTTGGGAAAGTTACGCCAGTTTTGGGAGTGTGTTTGGGTATGCAGGGAATGGCTTATCATTTTGGCGGAAAAGTTGTGAGGGCAGAAGTTCCTATGCATGGCAAGACAAGTGTCATAGAGCATGATGGTAAAGGTGTATTTACAGGTTTGCCCCAAGGTCTCACAGTAATGAGATATCACTCTCTTGTTGCAGAAAAAGCAACACTTCCAGCATCGCTTCAAATTACAGCGCAAGCAAATAACGAAATAATGGGACTAAGACACAAGACGCATAAAGTTGAGGGAATTCAATTCCATCCTGAATCAATTGGAACCGAAGGAGGACAAAGAATGTTGGCGAACTTTATTTTCCAGAAATAGTTTAAAGGAAAAATTATGAAAGAATTCGAGCAACTAATAATAATGGAAAGGCGAAAGCCTATCAGAAAATATTCTTTAGGTTTGGAAGAGGTTAAACAACTGACCAAAGAGGGCGATACTATTCCAATATTTCGCAGGTTATCTGCGGCCTTAGAGACTCCTTTTTCGGTATTTGCCAAGGTTAGGGAAAGCAAAGAGGGAGTTCAAGGCCGTCATCCTTCTGTTCTCATGGAAAGCGTTGCGGGCGGAGAAACTGTTGGCAGATATAGCTATATTTGCATAAGTCCAAAGGAAACGATTAGCTTAGAAACCGATGAGCTCTCAATAGTAAGTAATGACGGAACAATATCGACTCAAAAGGGAGAACGAATAGATCCATTAAAAGTAATACAGGAAAAGGGCTCCAAGACTGTTAAAACTCCGGGCCTTCCTCCATTTTATGGAGGCAATGTAGGATGTATAGGCTATGGAGTTAGTAGTGCTTTTGAAGAAAAAGTTCCAAAATCAAAACCCGATGTCTTAAAAGTTCCTGAAGCAGTGATTTCGGATTATGATTTTGTAATTGCATATGACCATGCGCGGAAAGAAATGAAGGTTATTGGCAATATGAAGGTTGGAAAAACAGCCGATCTTGAGAGACAATATCAGGAAACAACTTCCAGAATAGATGCCATTGCAAATAGAATAACAAATGCTGCAATAGTAGTTAAAACAAAGACTAAAGAGGAACAAGTTGCGTCAGGCGTTATGCGGCCGAATCAAACAAAGGAAGAGTATTCCAATAATATACAAAGAATAAAAGAATATTTGAGGGCGGGGGACGCAATCCAAGTTGTTTATTCTCAAAGGTGGGCAAGGGAAACAAATATTGATCCTCTTGATATTTATAGAAATTTAATGAACACAAATCCTTCTCCTTTTATGTTTTACATGGAAATGGTTGATAAAAATAATAGAAAGATTTACATAATTGGTGCTTCTCCGGAGCTGCTTTTGGAAGTAAAAAATCGCAGAGTAACCACATGGCCAATAGCAGGAACTAGGCCAAGGGGAGGAAATGATGAGGATGACATGCAATTAGAGAAAGATCTTTTAGGGAGCGAGAAGGAAAAAGCAGAGCATATTATGCTTGTGGATTTGGCAAGAAATGATGTTGGCAAAATTTCAAAGCCTGGTACAGTTGAAGTGCCTGAGCTAATGGAGGTTAAACGATATTCTACCGTAATGCACATGGGTTCTAAAGTGACAGGTATGCTTAGAGATGATCTTACTTCATTTGATGCCTTCCGTTCGATTTTTCCAGCGGGAACTGTAAGCGGAGCTCCCAAAATAAGAGCAATGCAAATTATAGATGAACTTGAACCAGAACAAAGAGGGTTTTATGCAGGCGCTTTTGGGTATATGTCAAAGGATGGCGACATGGAAATGGCTATAGGAATAAGAACGATAGTTATGATAGATGGGGTTGCCTATCTTCAGGCAGGCGGAGGAATTGTATATGATAGTGATGTTGAAGGGGAATTTAATGAGACCATAGCTAAAGCAAGGGGAGCATCTAAAGCAATAGATCAGGCAGAAGAAGGATTTTAATTGTGTTAGAATAAAAATATGAAGCGAGTTTATTCTGGCATACGGGCGACCGGGCGGTTGCATTTGGGGAATTATTTTGGGGCGGTCAAAGGAATGCTTGAGCTTCAAGACAAATATGACTGCATATTTTCCGTGGTTGATTTACATACAATTACCGTTCCTTATGACCCCAAAACCTTAAAAGAATCTGTCAGAGAAATTGTAATAGATTATTTAGCAGCAGGACTTGATCCCAAAAAATGCAAGCTTGAAATTCAGTCAAAGGTTCCCCAGCATACGGAACTTGCTTATCTTCTCTCAACTATTTATCAAGTCGCAAGATTGGAGGATTTACCAACATACAAAGAGAAAAAGGCTCAATATCCAAAATATGTGAATATGGGGCTTTTATATTACCCGGTTCTTATGGCAGCAGATGTTTTGCTCTACAAAGGAGAATTAGTGCCGGTTGGAGTAGATCAAGAGCCTCATTTGGAAGTAATGAGGGAAATCGCGAGAAAGTTTAATAACATGTTTGGCCAGACTTTTCCTGAACCGCAAAGATTTAATCCGCCAGCCGGCGGAAGAGGAGAATATGTCCCTTCTTTGGCAGGAGCAGGAAAAATGAGCAAATCAATTGAAGGAAGTTATATTAATTTAACAGATGACTTAGTGACCATAAAGAAGCGTTTGGCGCAAGCGCCAACAGATAGTGGAATTGTTGGAGGCGAATTACCAAAAACAGGAGGAACTGCGAATTTGTTTAAACTTTTAAATCTATTTAAATTAGATAAAGAGTACAAGAAATTTGAACAGGATTATGAAACTAAAAAAATTAGATATTCTGACTTAAAAGAGGTCTTAGCTCAAGCAATTTTTAAAGAATTGCAGTCATTCCAGGAAAAAAGAAAAGAGTTGATTAATAATCCAAAACTTGTTGATTCAATAATTAGCGATGGCCAAAAAAAATGCTTGGAATTGGCAGAAGAAACAATGAAAGAAGTCCGCGAAAAAATGGGATTGGCTTAGCCTCTTTTTTTGTGCTATACTCTGTGAACAAATGGCTGCGAACGCTAAAAAAAATCATAAAAAACAACGCATAGTAAAAGTAAAAATAAAGGCATCATGGAAAAATGTCTTGATTTATGCGTTTTTATTCCTCTTTGCGATGTTTCTCTTCATGGGATTTAACAACCAGCAGTCTTCTGAAGATACGAAAATAGTTCCTCTTTCTCAAGTTGTTGCCGATGTAAAGGCTGGTAAAGTATCGGAAATTGAAGTTCTGGAAAATAAACTTGTGATTAAAGAAGGAAAGGAAACCTTGCAAAGCAATAAAGAAACAGGTGCAAATGTTTACCAGATATTTAAAGATGCGGGGGTACAATTGGATAAAACAAAAGTTGTCATAAAAGATCAATCGGGTTTTAACAACTGGCTAAATATAGCTTCATCTGTTCTTCCGATACTACTTATGGTTGCATTTTTCTACTTTATATTTCGCCAGGCAAGGGGCGCTCAGGAGAGCATTTTCTCTTTTGGCAAATCCTCGGCAAAACTTTTCAGTAAAGATACTCCAAAAATTGGATTCGCAGATGTTGCGGGAGTAGATGAAGCAAAACAGGAGTTGACGGAAATTGTAGATTTTTTGAAAAACCCCGGAAAATACAAAGCAATGGGCGCTCGTACCCCCAAGGGGGTATTAATGATTGGTCCTTCGGGAACAGGGAAAACTCTTTTGGCAAGAGCTACAGCCGGAGAAGCAAATGTTCCGTTTTTCTCAATGGCAGGAAGTGAATTTATGGAGATGCTGGTTGGAGTCGGGGCATCCAGAGTCAGAGATTTATTTAACACAGCCAAAAAGTCCCAGCCCGCAATTATTTTTATCGATGAAGTCGATGCGATTGGGAGACAACGCGGAGCGGGTTTTATGGGAGGACATGATGAAAGAGAGCAGACTCTGAATCAAATTTTGGTTGAGATGGATGGATTTACTCCTAACGAACAGCTTGTTGTTATGGCCGCAACCAATAGGCCGGATGTTTTGGATCCGGCATTAGTTCGTCCGGGAAGGTTTGACAGAAGAGTTGCTTTGGATATGCCTGATGTTGTAGGACGTGAAGCGATTTTGGCAATTCATGCCCGCAATAAACCATTTGCGCCAGGCGTTGACTGGAAAAAAGTTGCCAAAAGAACAGTTGGATTTTCAGGGGCTGATTTGGAAAATATGCTTAACGAAGCTGCTATTTTGGCAGCACGCTTAGCTAAAAAGGCAATTGACATGAAGGATTTGGAAGAGGCTGCCACAAAAGTAAAATTAGGTCCTGAGAAAAAAAGACTCCAATCGGAAGAAGATAGAAAAATGACCGCGTATCACGAGGCAGGACATGCTATTGTTTCTTGGGAGATGCCTCACATGGATCCGGTGCATAGAATTTCAATTGTGTCACGTGGAATGAGCTTGGGACACACAATGATGGAGCCAACAGAACATGTTCATGAGACAAGGACAAGGCTAATTGAGCAAATTGCAGTTATGTTGGGAGGAAGAGCTGCGGAAAACATGATTTTCAAAGAAATGACAACAGGAGCAGCAGATGATATTGCAAAAGCAACAGAGGTGGCAAGAACTATGGTGGTTGAGTATGGAATGAGCGATCTTGGCCCAATTAATTTGGATCCGCAACAGAAAAGTTTTTATGACCAGAAAACTATTTCTCCTGTTATGGCTTCAAAAATTGATGAGCAGATTAAGAAAATTACAGACACGGGTTATAAATCTGCTGTTGCAATTCTGGCAAAATTGAAAAAAGAACTAGATATCATAGCAAAAGAGCTTTTGAGCAAAGAAACAATTGATGCGGATAGTTTTGTAAAACTTCTTGGCCCCAAAAAATCCCTGGCCCTCGCAAAAGCTTAGTTATTTTTTAGCTTCATCAATAAAAGTTTTTGCTTTGGGGCAAATACATTCTGGACTTTTACAATAAGAACATCCTTCTTTGTACTTTTCTTTTAGAGAGTTTTCAATGGAATAAGTAGCTCTTATCTTTTTCAAACAATTTGCTAAAGCAAAACTCCATGCAAGAGCATCGGCTATTTCGGATTCCCAGGGATTAGTACCTTCTTGAAAAGATACAGTTTTAATTTCTTCCTCAATATCACGATAAGAACTTACAATTAATTCTCCTATCTCGTCTGTAATTCGACCGGATGTTTTTTTAAGAGCCTCTCCAAGGTCTCCTTTAAAATTATTGGGATACATGGCTTCTAAATGATTTTGCCATTGAGTAAGAGTGCGAGGATTTTTAGAAGGTAAGGGTTTCCAATCTTGAGGCTTCTCGCATTTTTCCCCTTTAGCCAAAAGACAAGGCATTTGTTTACAGTGAGGACAGCCCGACCCGAATTTTCCTTCCAGAATTTCTTGAAGATCCATCTTTGCAACATTTGCAAATGTTGATGTCCAAATAAAAACATTTGTGAGCGAGCGATCTATGGAATTAAAATCATCAGGAGTTTTTCGAATAACCTGTTTAAGAGTTGCAGCATTTCCTAGTGTTTTAGCAAGAATAGTCGCTGCTCCGTATCCGCATTCTAGATCATGTTTTTCATAAATAACTCTTACCCGTTGTTGTAACTCCGAAAATCCCCATTCTTTCCTAGGTTCAACTTCGGGTTCGCCTAGATATTTCTCTATCATTCTTGCCGTATTTTAAAACTAATCTTATTGTTTTGCAACAGCAAATCGCTTGACAAGGGGAGCGAAACAGTGTAAAGTTAATTATGGAGCCTACAAAACTTTCTTCTCATTTTGGTTTAACTTTTGATGACGTTCTTCTTGTTCCAGGTTATTCGGATTTTACACGCTCCGATATAAACCTTTCTACCCAACTCACAAGGAAAATTAAACTTTCAATTCCTTTTGTTTCATCGCCCATGGACACGGTCACGGAAAGTTCTCTTGCAATTGCGCTTGGAAGCCTTGGGGGAATTGGAATTATTCACAGAAATTTGACAATAGAAGATCAGATAAAAGAGGTAAAAAAAGTTAAGACAAAAAAATTGCTTGTTGGAGCTGCGATAGCTGGAAAAAATTATGAGGAAAGAATAAGGGCTTTAGTTAAGGCTAATGTTGACGTTGTAGTTATTGATTCAGCGCACGGATTTACAAAGATAATTATTACTGCGATAAAATTTATCAAAAAAACATATCCAAAACTTCAAGTGATCGCAGGAAATATTGCAACTGCAGATGGAGCAAGAGGATTAATTGCAGCCGGAGCAGATGGTTTACGAGTTGGAATGGGGCCGGGGGCAATTTGCACAACCAGAATAATTTCCGGAATGGGAATGCCGCAAATAACGGCGATATTGGAAACAGTAAGAATTGCAAAAAAACTAGGAGTTCCTGTTATTGCAGACGGAGGAATAAAATATTCGGGAGATATGGTGAAAGCATTGGCTGTTGGAGCATCAACGGTTATGATGGGAGGCTTTTTCGCTCAAGCCCTTGAATCTCCAGGAAAGGTTGTAAGATTAGAACGAGATGAAATTCCTTCTCGTTTTCAAAGAATTTCCAATATGAAAAAATATTATCAATTCAAAGAGTATAGAGGAATGGGATCGGAGGGAGCGATGAAAAAGGGGGTACAAATTAAGTCGGAAGATGAGTTTCATGGAAAAAATTATAAAGATAGAGTTTTGGTTGCAGAGGGCGTTGAAGGATTGGTTCCGGTAAAAGGGTCGGTTAAGGATTTGGTCGATCAGGCCATTGGAGGAGTAAAATCGGGAATGTATTATGTTGGCGCAAAAGACATTCCGGAGCTTTGGAAAAAGGCAAAATTTATCCAGATTACCCAGGCATCATTAACAGAAAGTCATCCTCATGACATTTTTGTTACCAATCCCGGGAAAAACTACGCATGATTATAATTGTAGACTTCGGATCTCAGACTACTCATCTTATTTCCCGGCGTCTTAAGGAATTTGGCGTACAAACTTTAATAATCACTCCCGATAAAGCATTACAAGAAATAAAAATAAAAAAACCAAACGGAATTATTCTTTCCGGAGGACCTGCATCAGTTTATGAAAAAAGTGCTCCGACTGTTAATGCAAAGATATTTAATTTAAAAATTCCAATTTTGGGAATTTGTTATGGTTTACAATTAACAGCGCATTTGTTGGGTGGAAAAGTTATTTTCGGTAAAAAAGAATACGGACCAACCCAATTGAAAATTGAAAATTTAAAATTTAGAATTGCGAAAGATTTATCAAAATCTTTTGTTGTTTGGATGTCTCATGGAGATGAGGTAATTAAACTACCAAAAGGTTTTGAAACAATTGGTTCGTCCGTTGGCGTACCTTTCGCGTTTGTTGAGAATAAAGAGGAAAAAATATATGGCCTTCAATTTCACCCGGAAGTAGAGCATACGCAACACGGCTTACAAATCTTAAAGAACTTTATTTCTATTTGTCATCCTGAATTCATTTCAGGATCTAAGATGCTGAAACAAGTTCAGCATGACAACGTAGAGAGGATTATAAATAATATTAAGGAAATTGTTGGGGAAAAAGATTATGTAATTGGGGCAGTGTCAGGAGGAGTTGATTCTACAGTTGCAGCAACTTTAACAGCTTTGGTGCTAGGGAAAAGATTTGTTCCAATTTATGTTGATAATGGATTAATGAGGGAGAGAACAGAGGAGCATATAATAAAAATATTTAAAAGTATTGGTATAAAACCTATAGTGGTAAATGCGGCAGGGGAGATGCTGAGACGTCTTAAAAAAATTACAGACAGTGAACAAAAAAGAAAAATTATCGGAAATTTTTATATAGAAATTTTTGAAAAAGAAATGAAAAAATTATTAGTAAAAAAACTTCCTGTAAAGTTTTTATTGCAGGGTACGATTTACTCTGATGTTATTGAAAGTCAGGGCACAAAACATTCGGCAAAAATAAAAAGTCATCACAATGTCGGCGGACTTCCAGCTCAGATGAAACTAAAACTTTTGGAACCAATGAGAGATTTTTATAAAGATGAAGTTAGGGAAATTGGTAGAGTATTGGGTTTATCCTCAGAATTTATTCATAAGCAAACTTTTCCAGGGCCAGGATACGCAGTTAGAATTAGAGGTGAAGTTACAAAAGAAAGATTGGGGATGGAGAAAAAAGCAGATGAGATTATTCTGTCGGAGCTTGAAAAGTCGGGAATTCTGCCAAATGTTTTTATGTCATTTCCGGTTATGACAAATGCTTATTCAACTGCGGTCAAGGGAGACGGAAGACAATTTGGAGAAGTTGTGGCTCTTCGAATTGTTGAGTCAAAAGATATAATGACTTCAACTTGGAGTAGGATACCGTATGGTATCCTACAAAGAATTTCATCCAGAATTGTTAACGAAGTTCCTGGAGTTTCCCGAGTTGTCTACGATATTACAACCAAACCTCCCGCAACAATGGAGTGGGAATAACACGAAATTAAAAATTCAAAATTAAAAGTTAAAAATTAACGAAGATCAAGAGTTCCGCTTTTGTAAGTTATGTTTTTAGGTTTGATGATAACTTGTCTTTCTCCCTTTTTAACATAGCCGGCATTAATACTTTGGAATTTGTGTTTTTTTATGATCTTTTGGGTTTTTTCAACATCTTTATCGGGAATAAATAGGGCATAGTCCATGCCCATGTTATATGTCTGGTACATTTCATAATCCGAAAGATTAGCGTGTTTTTGGATAAATAAAAACACTTCTTGGGGTTCAAATATTTTCTCAATAACATAACTATAATCTTGTCTAGCTCTCATTATTTTTCGCAGTCCATGGCCTGTGATATTTGAAATATAATGAATATCGATTTTATTTTCTAATAAGTTCTCAATTAATTTTGCATAAATATTCGTCTTTGTGAGAAGAGCTTCTCCATATATTTTTCCACTTGGAAGTTTTGTTGCATATCCTTGTGGTAGTTTTTTTGCAATAGCCCTTGTTAGAGAAATTCCATTGGCGTTAACACCGTTTGATTTTAATAATAAAATTCTATCACCTACTTTTAATTTTTTACCTGTGATTAAATTTTTTATTGGGGATATAATTCCAACTGCAGATCCCCCAAGATCTATTGATTCTTCTTGAATTATCTCTTTTAAAGTTGGCGTTTCTCCGCCACCCCAGGTAGCACCTGCTATATTGCATGCGTTTTGCCATCCTTTTATTAAGTCTTTTGTCCTTTTTTTATTTTTAAACCAATCACTATTGCCAACAGCCCAATATGCATTTATAGTTAAAGGTTTTGCACCAACTGAAATTAAGTCGTTTATTATTGTTGCTACAGTGTCATGACCGATAATATTGTAACAAGTTTTTCCGGTAATTCGTGCTGTTATATCCGCAACAAGGTTTTTTGTCCCAAGCCCTTCAATAACGGAAACCATTAAAATATTTCCTTGTTGCCAGACAAAAGCAGATTCACCTCTCGTGTCGGTAATCTCTTTAAATCCGTTTTTTCTGAGATTTTTTGAAGTTTGTTGGGCTGCTTCCTGCGCAAGCTTTTTCGCAGGATCCAAATCTTGATAATTTACCCCAGACCTAGAATAGGTAATAGATTTTTTCATAAATTATTAAGGATAAATTTTAATCTTTTTTCTATACTCATTTTGGGAACTTTTATAAAAGGGAAAGGAAGGTTTTTATAAGTTTTTTCAAGAAGCTTTTCTAGTTTTTTTATTTGCCCTTCTGATTCAGTTCTTGCATAATCTTTTTCAAATTCAAGTCTTTCAAATATAAATACTTTTTTATAGCTAGATTTTTTAACGACCTCTTCTACATATTTTTCTTTAGGAATTCCTAGTAGTTCATTGTAGGCAATTGAGTCAGGAATTGCTCGATCCAAAAAAGTTATTTTATTTGGATTTAATGTACTTTCATATTGAATTTTGAGATCGAATATTTTTCTTTGAAATCCTATTTCATCTTTTCTAATTTCTTGGATTGTTTTACCTTTTTTGAACTCTTGATCAATATAAATTCGTGCAACTTCATATAGAACTGCATGTCCTTTTTTTTCGAGTAGCTTGGCTATTGTAGTTTTACCAGAACTAGGCGCTCCAGTTAAAACATACCAATTATTTTTACTTTTCATAATCATATTCTCTCAATTCTTCTTCCCTTGAAGCCTTCGACTCCGACTAATTGTGGTTTTAGTATTTCCTCAAAAGGCCTTCCGTCCAATAAGCTTTTATTGTTTGTTAATGTTTCTGCTATAAACATCCAAGACGTAGCAGGAAATAAAAAATTAGACATAATGCCAGCCTTCTCAGCCATGACTATGTCTTTTGTATAATTATCTCCAATATGCATAATTCGTGTTCTTGTATTAAGTCCAATTTCTTCTGAAAAAGTAAGTCCTTGATTTCGAAGCCATACAAAATGTGCCAGGGCAATAGGAAATACGCCTGGCTTAAATTTAGTTTCTGCTTCTTGCGGAAATTTTCGTGTTCGTACGTCATCTTCTGTTATCAAAATATCGGGCTGTGGAATATCCCAAAACTTGAGAGCTTTTCTTATAAATGATTCGTGACCTGATGAAATAATTGCAAGATCAATTGGCGCACCTTTCTCCTTAAGAGATTCAAGAGTTCTAAGGAAATCTAATACTCCTTCGCATGGTAACGGCCACGGATTACCATCTTGATCACGTGTTCCAGTCTCTTGTAGAAGGTAGCCAAGTTTTCTGATAACTAACATTGAAGTAAGAGTAACTTGTGGGTCTTCAGGATTCCAGAGAATCATTCCATCTTTTGATTCGGGGATTAGTCTTGGGAAATTACCATTTTGTTCTCCATGTACTTTTTTGGCATTATCGATAAGGCTTTTATCTCTTGTTCTTAAAACATTTTGTATTATTTGCGATGGAGCTTCTCCATGGAAGTCATTAATAGAGAAAAAACTTTCCCCAGTCTTTTTGCCAAAAAGGTCATCAAGGCTTTGGGCATATGCTCTCTGAACAGTCATACCTGAAGGGCTTGGTTTAGAAGTATCAAATAAAGTTCCGTCAAAGTCAGAAGCTATTAAATATCTTGGCTTATTCATATTTTTTTGATTGAATATATTTAATCATATTTTCAAAAATAGGGAGGCCTTGAGGTCGAAGATCCTGAGCTTGCCGAATGGATTTATTAATCTTTAATCTTCTCCAATTTGGGTGTTGTTCGATTTTTACAAAACGTTCGGGGTGAGGCATAAGACCTAAGATTCTTCCTGTTGTGTCGCAAATTCCTGCAATTGCATTTAATGACCCATTTGGATTTTCCGGATATTTTTGCGTTGGACTTCCTTTTTCGTCAATGTATCTAAAAGCAACGGATTTATCTTTTTCAATTTTTTCCAAAATATTTTTTTCTGCAAAAAACTTTCCCTCACCATGAGCCACTTGGTAGGAGAGGGCCATATCCTCAAATCCCTTTAGGAAAACACAATTAGTATCCTTTTCTATTTTCAGATTTACCCATCTGCAGTCAAAGTGTCCGGAGTCATTATTGGTCAAAGTTGCCTGCATTTTCCCAATTGTCCTAAATGGAAGAAGACCGGTTCGAATTAAAACTTGGAAGCCATTACAAATTCCAATAATTAAAGTGTCCTTTCTTTCTATAAACTTTTTAAGCTCTTTGGAAAAAAAAGATGTCAGTTCCACTGCCAAAATTTTCCCGGAAACAATATCATCTCCATAGGCAAATCCACCTGGGATGGCAAGAATATTATAATTTTTGAGATTTTCTTTTTTAGATCTCAATTCATTGACGTGAACTATCTTTGGATCTCCTTCTGCAATCTGAAAAGCATAAAAAAGTTCTTCATCGCAATTAGTTCCTTCGGTTTTTAAAACTAAAACTTTCGGTTTTTTATTCACAGTCAATTAAAAATTTTTTTCATTGGTTTTTGCCAGGATTTTTTTAAATCTTCCAAATCAGCCTGGAAAAGTTTTCTCTTATTTTTTGAAACTATAATTATTTTTTCTTTTTGAGTTCTGCCTAATATAATATAGGGGGTATTTTTAAATATTTTTCTTGCTGTATTTTTATTTTCTAGTTCAACAATAAAACATCCGGTGGTTTCATTGAAGAGGAAGTAGTCGGTACGAAGATCCCGAAACGAGTTCGGGATGACATTAATATGTGCTCCCATATTTCCTCCAACACACATTTCAAAAATAGAAGTAAGTAGACCACCTTCACTTATATCGTGACATGAAAGGATTTGGTTTTTTTGTATAGCGCTATAAATTGCATTAAGAGTTTTAGGCAATACTTTAAGATTAATCTTTGGAATTCTATCTCCTAAGATTTTGTTAATATCAAAATATGCCGATCCTCCCATGTTGTAAAAATCTGGATTTCCAACAAGACAAATAACAGAACTTTGTTTCTTAAAATCAGAAGAAACTGTTTTTGTAACATTTGGAATTTTGCCAAAGACCGATATGCAAAGAACTGGTGGAATTTTTATTATCTCTCCAGTCTTTCCTCTGTAAGTTGAAGACAAACTATCTTTTCCAGAAATAACGGGAATTTTAAGAACATCCATAAAATCTATAACTGCATCAACAGATTTGTCTAAAGACCACAAAGATTCTTCATCGGGAAATGGCCAGATATAGTTATTGATTAAAGAAGCATTTTTATAATCTCCTCCGACTGCAGTATAATTTGAAATTGCCTCTGCTCCCGCCCATATGCTTCCCCAATACGGATCAATTCTGTTTAAGATTGGATTAAGCCCATGGGCAAGAATCATTCCATAAGGCTTATTTAATAGGGGACGAATTACTGCTGCGTCATTTGGTCCGTCCATAAGTTCTCCGCTAAAGGGCTGTAAGATATTTGTTCCTTGAACAGAATGGTCATAAAGTCTGACAATCGGTTCTTTTGAACAAATATTTCCATGAGATAAAACCTTTTTAAGAGAAGTAATCCAATCTTTTTCTGTTGATGGAGTTATTAAATCCTTCTTTTCACTCAGGATGACATTAGGACGAGTCGCAGTCATTTTTCTTTGAGGTAGACCATGGTGAAGAAATTCCATATCCAATTCACAAACTATTTTTTTACCATAAAATACTTTTAATTTTTTGTGATTTTGGAATTCTCCCAAAATAGAAACTTCGACATTGTATTTTCTACATATTTTTTTAAATATAGATATTTTATTTTTGGAAATTGCCACTATCATTCTTTCTTGTGATTCAGAAAGCCAAATTTCCCAAGGAGCCAGACCTTGATATTTAAGAATAGCATTTTTAAGCTGCACATTAACTCCTAAATTTTGTCCCAGTTCTCCAATTGCCGAAGATAATCCTCCTCCTCCACAATCTTGAATTGCCAGGATAAGGTTCTTATCACGGGCTTCTATAATGGCATCAAAAGTTCTTTTTTCTTCAATTGCATTACCAATTTGTACTGCCTGAGCATTCGCTGTAATTGTCCGGTCTGTCATTTCGCCGGATGAAAAAGTTGCTCCATGAATTCCATCACGTCCTATTCTTCCTCCAATGCTGATAATTAAATCTCCTTTTTTTGGTTTGCCGATTTGGGCTTTCTTTTTTGGCAGGATGCCGTATGCCCCAACAAATACAGTTGGTTTTGCCCGAAAATCGTCATGAAAATGAAAGGAACCATTGTTAGTTGGAATTCCCATGCGGTTGCCATAATCTTTTACTCCCATAACAACGCGTTTTAAAAGATAATTGGGTGGAAGACACCCAGTTGGCAATTTTGATAAAGACAGATTTGGATTTGCAAGACAAAATATATCTGTTGAAATAAGAGTTTTACCTCCAAGACCAGTTCCGACAATGTCTCGGAAAACTCCCCCTGATCCTGTCATTGCTCCTCCATATGGTTCAATAGCAGAAGGACTGTTGTGAGTTTCTCCTTTTCCTGATATTGCATAGCCTTCATAAAAATCCATAACACCAGAATTATCAACAAAAGCCGAAACAATATTTTTATTGTACTTTAAGGACGTTTTTTTTAACCTTTTAATTAATGGGTCTTTTTGAATTCCATCCACAAATAATTTTGCTTTGAAAGTTTTGTGTCCCGAATGCTCGCTCCAGGTTTGGGCAAGTGTTTCCAGTTCGCAATCTGTTGGATCTCTCTTAATTTTTCTGAAATAATTCTGAATAACTTTCATTTCCCCAAGATTTAAAAATAATTTATCTTTAGATAACTCCATAAGATTTTTATCATCCATATTTCTTAAATTAATTACTGAAGTTTTTCCAGGGATTTCTTTAATGAGTAATGTTTTTGGTGTTTTATCAATTATTCTTTCTACAATTTTATTTACCAAAAGCTTTTCAACTATTAATTCAATCCTTTTTTTATTTACCCTTCCATAAAAACCATATTCGGTACTTAAATCTGCAGCAATTAAATTTATTCCCATATCTTTTGCAGATTTAACAATGGAGGCAACCTCAGGATTCATAACGCCTGGTTTGTATCCTACTTCTATAAGATGGGTAGAATTGTTTATTAATCGTCTATTAAGGGTTGATGTCTGAGTTATTTCTTCGCAAAAAAGAGTGTCTTTTAGAAGTTTTGCTTGAGATTTTGTAATACCTTCTAGTCTATAAACTCTTGCAGTTTTAACACTTGTAATTCCTTTAATTCCAAGAATCTTTGCCTCTTCTAAAATTCCTTTTCCTTTTAAATCTACTCTTTTTTCTGCTACTCTTACTTCTTGAATCATATAGTTTTTTCTTTAAATAAATTTTGCTTGGTGAGTTTTTTGTAGATTGAAATATAGCGGTTGCTCACTTTTGAGATAAAACTTTTCGGCATTTTGGGAGGTTTTCCTTGGCCTGAGAATCCTTGTTTTTTAAACCAAATTCTTAAGAATTCTTTATCAAAATTTTCAGGTTCTTCTCCATGGGAGAATCTTTTCTTGTAAGAGGATTTTATCCAAAAGCGGGAGGAGTCAGGAGTATGAATTTCGTCAATCAGAATTAATTTATTTTTGTAAATTCCAAATTCATATTTTGTGTCAACCAATATAATTCCCGCTTTTGCGCAAATTTTGGTTCCCCGTTCAAAAAGCTTAAGAGCTGTTTTTTCCATTTTAGAATACATATTTTTTGAGACAATTCTTTTTTTAAGAATTTCCTCTTTCGTTAATCTTTTATCATGGCCTTTTTTCGCCTTGGTAGTTGGTGTAATAATAGGTTTTGAGAGTTTCTGATTTTTCCTTAATCCATTTTTAAACTTTAATCCATAAATTATTCTTTCTCCTTTTTCATAAGAACCCCAAATTGATGTACCTGTTACACCAGTCATATATCCTCGGACCACCATTTCTATTGGAACTAATTTTGCGTTCTTAGCCACTATAATATTGGGGTGAGGAGAGGAAATTATATGATTGGGGATTATATCTTCTGTTTTCCCAAACCAGAATAAAGATAGTTGACTCAAAATCTGTCCTTTGTGAGGTATATGGCCCAAGTTCTTGTCAAATGCGGAAATCCTGTCTGTTGAGATTATTGTTCTTTTGCCATTTTTTATATAATAATCTCTAGTTTTTCCGCTATATTTTTTCCCAAGCCCTTTTAAATTAATAGTCTTAAAAACATTCATAGTACATTACTATATAGCGCTATACTTTAGATAAATATTTTTTAAATCCTATTTTCTCCAGTTTTTCGGCCTTTTCTAAAATTGTTGTTTTTAGCCTCTTTTTATATTTAGTAACTTTGTTTAATATATTTTTATCATTTGCGCCAGTAATGCTTACTGCCAAAATCCCCGCGTTTTTTGCTCCATTTACTGCGACTGTTGCAACGGGAATGCCGGGCGGCATTTGAACAATTGATAAAAGAGAATCCAAACCGGAAAGGGATTTTGTTTTTATAGGTACTCCAATTACGGGTAGAGGAGTAAGGGATGCAATCATTCCTGGTAAATGAGCAGATCCTCCTGCTCCGGCAATGATAACTTTTATTCCGCGTTTATACGCATTTTTTGCATACTTATAAAGTCTTTCTGGTGTCCGGTGGGCAGATACGACTGTTAATTCATAAGGAATTTTAAATTCATCCAAAATTTTTGCAGCATCACTCATTACTTCCAAATCAGAATCACTTCCCATGATAATTCCAACAATAGGTAGTTTCATATAGTAATTAGTCTACGGGCTTTATTTGCTTTCCTTAAACATTCTTCAATGGTGTTTCCAATAACTGTTATATGTCCCATTTTGCGTTTTGGTCGCGATTTCCTCTTTCCATAAATATGAATTGAGACATTTTCAATTTGTAAAGCTTTTTCAATTCCCAAAGGTATTCCGTTTCCATTCTTTTCTCCCAATATATTTTTCATAACTATAGCTTTTGAAATCAGATCAGTTTTCCCTAAAGG
>Ga0209515_10004310_pt1 | contig 19328 bp, 15 predicted proteins | sample Subgroupgradi54m_FD_187454 | JGI IMG/M metagenome (GOLD analysis project Ga0209515, IMG submission 187454) | Subsurface groundwater microbial communities from S. Glens Falls, New York, USA - GMW60B uncontaminated upgradient, 5.4 m (SPAdes)... ...
CACCCCATCTTCCATAGTCATGCCAGATGATTACACTACCTTTATGGCAACATTTAAGTGCTATTTCAGAATCATTTTTTGCATATTCATAAGAGTGAGCACCATCAATAAAAAACAAGTCTATATCATTGTAGAAATTGGAAAAATCAAAATCTGCACTATCACCTGACAAATAGTGAACTCTTTCTGGTAAATTATAGTAAAATGTCAAATTCCCTTCTGTTTTTGTATTGTATTTTTTAAATAGAAAAGATGATTTTTCTGTATGGAGTTTATCAGATATAGTTGTTCTCAATTTTGATTTAGTTTTCTTAGGAATGTCTAAGGAATAAATTTCAGTTGATTTATTTGTGTTTAAAGCAAATAAATATGATGAATATCCTTTAAAGGTTCCAATTTCAAATATTTTTTTTGGTTTTAATACTTTACAAATAGTACAAAGAATTAGCAAATCTTTTGTATATGTGGGGAAATCCCAAAATAACCAGTTAGAAGGATCTCGTTGTAAGTTCAATGTAACATCTACATTTTTACACTCTGGGAAAAATTCAATGATTGGCTTTTCTTGAAGATCATATTTTAAAACCGCTCTGTGAATTAATAAGCATTCATTAATATAATCAACAAAGTTCTTTGGCCTTGTGATTAATTGAAGAGCTTTGAGATTTATTCCAAGAATAGTATTTTTTACTATAGTAATTAAAAGCTCAATTAATAATAATATCTTTTCCATTACAAAATCCTTAATTTTAGATAGATTTATGGATTAACATAAATTGTTCCATAACCCTTCTCAGCAACATTAATTACTCTTACACCAAATGATTGTGTAATATCTTTTGAACCATCAGTGCTTCCATTATCAGATACAATAATTTCTCCATTTATATGATTTTCTTTTAAAGTACTCTGGACTTGCTTTATACAATCAGCAAGTGTTTCTGCTTCATTTAAACAAGGGATAACTATTGATAACTCTGTACATTCATTATTGGTTTTTAAAATGTTTTTATCTCTCACTCTCTACTCAATAGTGTACCTTACATACAATAGATTTAAGTAACAGGCATATAGAAATATTTCAATGCATTAGTTTTTTCTGAAACTTCTTTAAGCCTTTTACTCCAATTAATCAGTTCAGCTTTAACAGCAGTATTGCCCAAAATAAACCAAAATAACTTTGCTGGTGGAGTAGCTATATTTAGTTGAATTGAATTTTCAATAATACATTGTTTCTCACAGGAAATTATCTTCCAGGAATTGTTACCTCGTAAAAACGGGGCAGAAAAAGAAATTGTCATTTTTTTTGAATCTTTTTTCTCAATTTTACAAGAAAACTCTGGCAAGAAAGGCAATAAAAATTCTAAAGAAAATTCTTGTCCTTCTTTTAATTCTTTAAAACCATTTAACCCCTTAATTCTTACAAAAGACGGCAAGCATAAAGCAAATTTTCCTAACTCTTCAAATAATGACGATATTGGACCCAAATTACTATCTACAACAATATAGCTTCTGATTGCATATGATTCTTTTGATAAATTTTCTTTTTCAATGCAAAAGTCTTTGTATAAAGCAGACTTAATTCTCAGATGTTTAATAAAAATATCAATGTAAAAGAAAATAGAAAGTATAAAATCAAATAATGGCAGGTTGAATTGATTATACAAAGAGAACTCTATTTTTTCTCTTAGAATACAACTACTATTGTCTTCCAGAAAATTAATACTTTGAGTTCCTTTTATTAGTCCCTGGAAGTTATATTGAATTTTATCTTCCGGAATTATTTCTTCAACAGCGAAATAAAGTTGGAAAAATTCTAAGAAGATACATTTTTGAATAAAGTGTGTGTTCAAATCAAGTGTTGAACTCTTACAACGCAGGTTATCTAGCTTAAAAAATGGCGAAGTAAATCTTGAGATCGTAGAAGAGTAAGAAAGATAATCATAAACATCCTTTTTAGGAAGCTCTATTCTTGAAAAAATATCAATAGTGCCCATAGGTTTCTATACTACAAAGTATTAATTATATTATTACACCAAATATCTGTAAAAAATTAATGTGTTAAGAAAGCCTATTATTGCAATATTGGTTAAACTAATCGAAGACATTTCAGAAGCCTAATGAATAATAAATATTTCATACAAAAAGAAAAAAGATTCTGGAGCAATTTTTTAAACATTGCTATGTCACAAATCTTTTTTCTAAGTGCATTTATAGCAGTAGTTTCTCTTCTCTTGATTACCATATATGTTTTTTATAACAGCATAAATTTATTTAAAGCGGTACCTATTACAGATTTTTTATTTGGCAAGGATTGGGAACCAGTTACATTAAAGCTTTTTGGTATTTTCCCAATGATTTTGACTTCTCTTTATGTAACATTTGGAGCATTGATTATTAGTGCACCGCTTGGTATTGCATGTTCAATCTTTCTTGCAGAAATTGCTTCCCAAAAAGCACAGCAAATAATTAGACCAGCAGTTCAACTACTTGCAGGAATACCATCTGTAATCTACGGCTTATTTGGTCTGACATTTATTGTCCCTATAATACAAAATCTTGCTGATGTAGCAGGCTTATCAATACTTGCAGCAATAATAATTCTTTCAATAATGATCTTACCGACTATAATTAGCATTTCCGAAGATGCAATAAGATCTGTTCCTAAAGAATTAAAAGAAAGCAGCATTGCTCTTGGCACTACAAAATGGCAAACAATTTACGGCACTGTTTTACCTGCAAGCTCTTCCGGGTTAATAACAGCAATTGTGCTGTCTGTAGGAAGAGCATTTGGAGAAGCAATGGCCGTAAAGATGGTTATAGGAAACACACAAACCATGCCTGATTTTTCTCCACATTCAGGGTTTGGTCTTTTAAGTTTAGCTAGAACACTAACTACAAACATTATTGGAGACATTGAGTATGCTGAACCTGGATTACATAGAGAAGCTTTATTTGCAACTGGGGCAATTTTATTTATTTTTATTATTCTTACAAATGTATTTTCTCATCTGTTGTTAAAAAGATCATATGGAGTAAAACAAGCATAATATGATTTCAATAACAAAAGAAAAATTTAATGATATTCGCGGCAATGTTTCAAAGATTCAAGTCGAACAAGAAATTGCTTTAAAAGCTCTATGGCTTTCAGGCTGGCTGATTGTAGCTGTTTTACTTTTTATAATCGGATACATTTGTTATCATGGGCTTCCTACTGCTTTATCTTTAAATTATCTTTTCGCTCCTCCACAAGGCGGCAGGTATGACACTGGCGGAATCTTATATCAGATCATCGCTACTATCTATCTTGTTTTTGGTTCAATTCTTGTAGCAGCACCTATTGGAATTTCTGCTGCTATATATCTGACTGAGTATGCACCACAAAATTTTCTTACCAGATTAATAAGATTTGCTATTGAAAATTTAGCTGGCATTCCTTCAATAATTTATGGATTGTTTGGTTTAGCATTTTTTGTAATATTTTTAAAATTTCAGTATTCACTTTTAGCCGGTGCTTTGACAGTAGCAATTATGGTTCTTCCTGTAATAATAAGAACATCTGAAGAAGCATTAAAATCTGTGCCGCAGAATTTTCGTCAAAGTAGTCTGGCCTTAGGTGTAAATAAATGGCAAACTATTTCAAATGTTGTTTTGCCATCTGCATTCCCCGGAATCTTAACAGGCATTCTTCTTAGTGTTGGGAGAATCATTGGTGAATCCGCTGTACTTATCCTGGCAAGCGGCGGAAGTATCACTGTTTTACCATCACTTATTTCAGGTGAATATCCTTATTTCCTTTCAGATTCTTCCAGAACATTAGCGGTACATCTTTATTACCAGGCTACAAGCTACGATTCAAGAGGAAAAGCATTTGCTACCGGTGTAGTATTAATATTTATTGTCCTTGCTCTAAATTATTGTATTAATCTAATCTCAAAGAGATACAGAAAAAAATTTCTTAGATAAAATTAAATTTTACTTAAGTGCTTCTACACCGCCAACTATTTCAGTTAGTTCTTGTGTAATTGCAGCTTGACGTGCTTTGTTATAGACAATAGTAAGATTTTCAATTAATTCTTTTGCATTTTTTGTAGCACTTGACATTGCATTCATACGGCTGGCTAGTTCACTGGTGCTGGCTTCAAGAAGAGCATGATAAACAATATTACTTAAATAAAGAGGTAGCAAATACTCTAAAACATTTTCTAAAGAAGGCTCAAATAAAATTTCTGATTTTGAAATGGGTTTTTCTACTGCTTCATGCTTCGTGCTTCCTGTTTCTTCTTTAATAGGCAAGAAGTGCTTTACATAAACCTCATTTCTCAGCATTGAAATAAAGTCTGTTCCAATAATTTCTACTTGATCTACTTTTTTCTCAATGAAATTCTTTTCAGCTGTATTTGCTATAAGATTTGCAAGCTCTATAGTTGGTGTTGCTGGAATCTGAGTAAAACTTTCTAAAATTTCCACTTTTACTCTTCTAAAAAAGTTGTTTGCTTTATTTCCTATAAGAATTAGCTTAGGAGTAATGCCAGACTTTTCAAGTTCAATGACTCTCTTTGAAGCTCTTTTAATTATATTTGTATTATAACTTCCACATAAGCCTCTATCTGAGCTAATAACAACAATGCCAATTGACTGTACCTCTCTTTGATTCATAAGAGGGGATTCCTGTCTATCAGCATTTGCCATTCCATTTACAGTACTTTTTACAAAGCTGTTTACTTTCTGGGAATATGGCCTGGAATTTAAAACTCTTACCTGTGCTTTTCTAACTTTACTTGCTGCAACAAGCTTCATAGCCTGAGTAATTTTTTGGGTACTCTTTATGCTTTTTATTCTTACTTTTATACTTTTTAGGTTAGGCATATTGTTTCAATAAATATTAACATAAAATATGTGTGTGCTAACAAATCTAAGAATGTCATTCCCTGGCTTGACCAGGGAATCCAGACAGAAAAGCTATCAATTTTATCTGGATTCCCGCTTTCGTGGGAATGACATTTAAATTATTCACATCTCATTCATGTTATAAAATTATTATGTAATTATATGGTTTACAAATCGCTAAAAATTATTTTTTTCTATTTATTACTAGTCGTATCTTTTTTTTATCTTAGTGCAAATTGTCAAACAGATAATTTAAACGTAAATCATGGCAAATCATATGATGAATTGCTAAATAAAAAACTTGCACCTTCAACACCAACACAATCTTTAACGCCAACTCCAACAGCAGTTCCAACTGTTACCCCAACAATAGAAAGTCCTCCAGATAAACAAATCAATAACAATGAGAAAACTCAAACAGAAAGCACTGAACAAAAAAAAGTTGAATCACTAGAAAAAGATGAACTGGTATTGCTCCTGTCAAGCTTAGACAATGAATTATATAAAGGCTGGTCTAAACAAGGTGATGAAAAACTATGGCAAGCAGGAAGCAATCTTCCTTTGACAGTCCCTGTTCCTCAAAATTTACTTACAGAACTTGAAGTAAAAAAAATACTGACTCAATCATTTACAAAAGAAGGACACAATGTTGAGGTTGTTATTTATGAATTTAAGGATTTCACCCAAGCATACAGCGCCTACACTGTTCTTCACAATGGAACTGCTTCAAAATTAAAAGTGGGAAGAAATACAAGTGAGTCTGAAAATTTGATTAATTTCTGGAAAGATAATTACTTTGTAGATATTCATAATAAAAATGAGCAACCTGACAACGTATCAAAAGAGTTTATTGTTTTATTCAGCCAAGACATTGGAAAAAATATTTTAATTGAACAATTGCCTCCTGTAGTAGCCATACAGCTTCCATCACTTTATAGAGTTCAGGATTCAGAAAAATATTGTACCGGTTTAACATGCTGTGAAGAATCCATATTAAAAGGGAATCCTGATATTAACTGCAATTTTTTAAATCTGCAAAATTCTGGTGGTTCAATTTCAGCACAATATCAAATTTCTGAAATAAAAGAAGATAAGAAACCTTCCTCAGATGAAGAAAAAATCTCATTAATTCTTACACGCTATACAAGCACAGAAGATGCTGAATTGGTTTTTAATACATTAAAAGATAATTTTGAAAAGAAACAAAAAGAGAATAAGGAAATAGATATAACCTTTGATCCTGATGATTCAACTTTGAAAGTACAATACGCTAAAAATAACTATACAATGTTAAAACAGAGGGGGAATTTGTTGGGAATTGCATATAAACTAACAAATAAAAAATCTGGGGAACAGGTTCTTGGTCTCATCCCGTGGCCAATACAAATCAATAAACCAATACATAATATAAAACCGGATGAAGCTAAAGAATAATCGTTTCTCTTCTCTATCCATGTATAATTTAAGTACCGGGAAAACCCCGTATTACATTTCAGTAAAATAAGACAAGGGAATAATAAAAACAAAGTAAATAAATGGCTGTGACAGAAGAAAAATCAAAACAAATAGAAACCCTTGAAGAAGCCACTATCAGGTTTGCCGGTGATTCTGGAGATGGAATGCAATTGACAGGTGGTCAGTTTACAAACGCTACTGCAATTGTTGGTAATGATTTAAGTACTTTGCCTGATTTTCCAGCAGAAATAAGAGCACCAGCCGGTTCTTTGGCAGGGGTAAGCGGATTTCAGATACACTTCAGCAGCAAAGAGATTCATACTCCTGGAGATATTTTGGATGTCTTAGTAGCAATGAATCCTGCTGCATTAAAGACAAATTTAAAAGATCTAAAACCAGGCGGCATGTTAATAGTAAACACTAATGCATTTAATGAAACAAATTTAAAAAAAGCAGGCTATGACAAAAATCCTCTTGAAGGAGCTATTGCTGAAAAATATCAATTATTCCTTATTGAAATCTCAAGATTAACACAGCTTGCATTAGAAGAAATGAATCTGCCTGCAAAGCTTGTTGATCGTTCAAAAAATCTTTTTGCTCTTGGTCTTATGTACTGGCTTTATACAAGACCAATGGAACCAACAATTGAATGGCTAAACAAAAAATTTGGAGATAAGCCGGATATCTTAAAAGCAAATTTAAAAGTTTTAAAAGCAGGTTTTCACTTTGGAGAAACCACGGAGACTTTTATTTCTCACTATGAAATAAAGCATGCAAAAATTGCTCCTGGAAAATATAGAAATATAACTGGGAATGAAGCTACTGTTTTAGGTTTAATAGCTGCTTCACAACTCTCCGGACTTAAAATGTTTTTAGGAAGCTATCCTATCACCCCAGCAAGCGATATTCTCCATGAGCTATCAAAATACAAACACTTTGGTATTAGGACTTTCCAGGCAGAAGATGAAATTGCAGCAATAGGATCAGCTATAGGAGCTAGTTTTGCTGGCGGACTTGGAGTAACTACAACCAGCGGTCCTGGCGTTTGCTTAAAGTCAGAGTTCATAGGACTAGCAGTTAAGACTGAACTTCCTCTTATTGTTTGTGATATTCAAAGAGGTGGGCCAAGTACTGGGCTTCCAACCAAAACAGAACAAGCAGATTTGCTTCAAGCAATGTTTGGAAGAAACTCTGAAAGCCCTGTACCTATTCTTGCAGCATCAACACCAGGTGATTGTTTCAGCACTATGCTTGAAGCAGTAAAAATTGCAACAAAATACATGACTCCTGTATTTTTTATGTCAGATGGATACCTTGCAAACGGGTCAGAACCTTGGAGAATCCCTCAAGCTTCTGATTTGAAAAAAATAGATATAAAGTACAGAACAGAAAAAGAAGGATTTTTTCCTTTCCTGAGAGATGAAAAAACTTTAGCAAGACCATGGGCTATTCCTGGCACTCCAGGACTAGAACATGTCGTTGGCGGACTTGAATCAGAACAAACAACAGGAAAAGTAAGCTACGATCCTGTAAACCACGATGCAATGGTCAAAGCTCGTGCACAAAAAATTGCACAAATTGCAGATGAAATCCCAGATTTAAAGGTTGTTTTCGGTGAGCCAAAAGGTGATCTTTTAATATTAGGATGGGGTAGTACTCTTGGTTCAATTAATGCTGCAGTAGAAAAATTACTTGAAAAAGGTTACAAAGTTTCAAATGCTCATCTTAGACATTTAAATCCATTTCCAAAGAATCTTGGTGACTTTATGAAAAACTTTAAAAAGATTTTAATCCCTGAAATTAATCTGGGTCAGTTAAGAATGCTTATAAGAGCAAAATACCTTATTGATGCACAGGGATTAAATATAGTAAGCGGTCAACCTTTAAAAGTAAATGTAATTGTAGAAACTGCAGAAAAATTATTAAAGTAGGGGAAAATGGCAATAAGCGAACAACCAAAATATACTAAATCTGATTTTGAATCATCAAACGATGTGAGATGGTGTCCTGGTTGTGGAGACTATGCAATTTTATCAGCAGTTCAGGCAGTAATGCCAACTCTTGGAATACCAAAAGAAAAATTTGTTTTTGTTTCTGGCATTGGTTGTTCAAGCAGATTTCCATACTATATGAATTGCTACGGCTTCCACACTATTCATGGAAGAGCATTAACTGTAGCCACTGGAGTAAAATCCACAAATCCAGATCTTTCTGTTTGGGTAATAACTGGTGATGGTGATGGTTTAAGTATTGGCGGAAACCATTTTATTCATGCAATAAGAAGGAATCAAGATATAAAAATTCTCTTATTCAATAATAAAATATACGGACTTACAAAAGGACAATATTCACCAACTTCAGAATTAGGTAAAAAGACAAAATCAACTCCAATGGGATCAATTGACAATCCAATTAACCCAGCTTCAATTGCAATTGCAAGCGGCGCAACTTTTGTTGCAAGAACTGTGGATAAAAATGTTAAACACATGAAAGAAATACTTTTAAGGGCTGCAAGTCATAAAGGAACTGCATTTATTGAAATCTATCAAAATTGTCTTGTATTTAATGATAATGCATTTGAAGATTTTACTGAAAAAGATCTTAAGGATGATCATTCTGTGTATCTTGAAAATGGAAAACCCCTTATATTTGGAAAGAATTCAGATAAAGCAATTAAGCTAAATGGATTCCATCCAGAGGTAACAAATGCAACAAATGGAAGTTTAAATCAGGCTTTAATTCATAATGAAAAAACTCAGGACCGAGGACTTTCTTATGTAATTGGACAAATGGGAGTTGAAAATCAAGGACTGCCTGTTGCTTTTGGTGTTTTAAGAGAGGTAAATGAGCCAACATATCAAGAAAGATTACTTGAACAGGAAAAACAAGCTATGGAAAAGAAACCAGTTGCAAAAATAGAAAATATTTTAAATGCCGGCGACACTTGGGAAGTTAAATAGTCGATAGAGGTAACTCATTAATTATTCTTTCAAGTAAAACCACTAAGTCTTTATCAAATTCTGTTCCTCTTGCTTCACGAATTTTATCAATGGCAATTTCCAAAGGTACTTGTTCTTGATAATGTCTTTTCTCAGTCATAGCATCCAGACAATCTGCCAATTTAACAATTTTTGCAAGAAGTGGTATATGACTCCCCTTAATGCCCACCGGATAACCAGTACCATCAAGATTTTCATGATGAGATTCAACCGGTATAAATAATCCCGGTAATTGTTCAATGTTTTGCTCCTTTAAAATAACAACTCCATTAATAGGGTGCAATCTTACAAACTCATACTGTTTTGGGCTAAGTTCTCCCTCATGAAAAAAGATTTCAGGTGGAAATTTTATTTTTCCAATATCATGCAAAAGTGCTCCGACTAATAATTCAATTTGTTCTTGCTTATCAAGATTGCATTGTTCACCAAGTTTTGCTGAGATCATGCAGACTCTAGCAGAATGATATGCTGTTTTTTCATCTTTTGCAGCTATTGCAGAAAAAAGCATAATTACTTTTGATAAAATTTCTTCAGGTAAAGTTTCTGCTAGCAGCGTCAGGCATTTTAGTACCTCATCTTCTTCAACTTGATTTATTGCAGACGATCTAAGTTGTTTTAAATTAAAAACTTTAGGACTATATAAAATGTTAAAATCTGGTTTTCTGTCTATCTCTTTATCATCTGGAAAAATAAAAGTACCGTTTTTCCTTGCACACTCTAGTAAAGGCTCTATACCTAATTTTCCTGTTCTTAATGAATCCCGCAAGTCCAGGTAATACCTTAAGATTGGATGTGTAGTTATAGTTAAAGTCTTAGTCATTTAATGTTTTCTGGTTTCTGAAATATATTTCCATAATGTTACCAGGCAAGAAAAAAATTTTTATAGAAATTTAAGTTTCTATCCTCGTAACACAATTTTCTAATAAAATTAAGCTATAATCTAACCAAATATGTGTGGAATTATTGGTTATATTGGAAGTAAAGAAGTAATCCCAATTTTACTTGAAGGACTGCACTCTCTTGAATATAGAGGCTATGATTCAACAGGCATTGCACTACATAAAGGCAAAAGACTTAGCATTATAAAATCGGCAGGGAAACTTTCAAACCTTGAAGAGATTTTACAAACTAATGGAAACTCCCAAAATGGAAGCAACGGGTATTCTCATTGTGGGATAGGACACACAAGATGGGCCACTCATGGAGAGCCATCACACGTTAATGCTCATCCTCATTTTGATCATGATGGAAAAGTTGCTGTCGTTCACAATGGAATCATCCGAAACTATCAGGAAGTAAGAGAAAGGCTTATTAAATCAGGAGCTAAATTTATAAGCGAAACCGATACTGAAGTAACAGTCCAGCTGATATCAAATAATTTGGCGACTTCCCCTTCCATCCTAAGTGCAATATGCAAATCAGTAAATGAACTTGAAGGCAGTTATGCTCTTGCAATTCTCTTTAAAGACGAACCAGAAAAAATCTATGCTGTTAGAAAAGAATCACCTCTTGTAATCGGCATTGGAGAAAATGAAAACTATTTGGCAAGTGATTCTTCTACGCTTAGTCGTTTTGTGGATAAAGTTATAAGACTGGGAGACAATGAAATTGTCGAATTATCAAAAGGAAAAGCAGAATTTTATACTTTTAAAGAGGAAAAAATAAAAAAGACTCCTCAAGCTATATCAAGAACACAGGATTTTCTTGATAAGCGCGGGTTTAAACATTACCTTGCAAAAGAAATACATGAACAGCCTGAAATAATTTCAAATTTATTAACTGAGCATCTGCCAAGTTCACAATCAAAAGTTCAATTTAATAAATTAAATCTAAGTAAAGATTTTCTGCAAAATATGGACAGGATTTTAATTCTTGCCTGTGGAACTGCAAATCATGCTGGTTTAATAGGAAAATATATTTTAGAAGAACTGGTTTCCATACCTACTGAAGTTCAACTGGCCAGTGAGTTTCTAAATTTGAAACCTCTTTTAACAAAAAAATCGCTTGTTATTGGAATAAGTCAATCAGGAGAAACTGCTGATACATTGTCTGCTGTTAAAAAAGCAATTTCAACTGGTGCAACTTTTCTTGGAATTACAAATAGACCGGATTCAGCTCTTGCTGATTTAGCAAAAAACAACTTAATCATAAGTAAAGCTGGTCTTGAAGTAAGTGTTGCTGCTACAAAAACTTTTACTTCACAACTTATTATTTTATATCTTCTCTCAATATACATTTCTGAAATTACGGGAAGTAAAGATGCAAAAAATCTAAATCTTATAAAACAAGAACTCAGGCTAATTCCTCAACTTATGGACCAAACTCTAACCAGAGCAGAGTATTACCAAGAGCAAATTATTCAGTATGTCAGCAAGCATGATTTTGTTTTCATAGGAAGAGGAATAAATTATCCTATTGCTCTTGAAGCAGCACTAAAATTAAAAGAGCTTAGCTACATACATGCAAGCGGTTATGCAGCCGGAGAGATGAAGCACGGTCCAATTGCTGTTTTAGATCCAAATGTTCCTGTAGTTTCAGTAGCAGTCCCAGGGAGCTCTTATGAAAGAATACTGCAAAATAGTTTAGAGGCAAAAAGTAGAAATGCTCCTATGATCGGTGTTGCAGTTGATGGAGACAAAAGGGTAGAAAGTATTTTTGATACTGTTTTGCACATTCCATTAGTTAGTGAGTTTATAAGTCCATTTTTAACAATAATTCCTTTGCAATTTTTGGCATACTACATAGCTGATCATTTAGGATGTAATGTAGATCAGCCAAGAAATTTAGCAAAGTCAGTAACAGTAGAGTAAATGAAGGTTTGTCCTTTTATTCCTCACTCTTTTCGTCAGAATCTACAGTATCCACAGAATCTAATTTTAAAATCTGCTTTTCTACAAATCCACATTTTTTAAGTCCTGGATTTTCGGTATCATCTACTTCTCCACAGGTTTTGGGATATGCATATCCATTATCACAGTTTGGAGGACTTAATTTTTCACATGCTTTTTGACAAGCACATTTAAAAGTCTCTTCAAGAATTAATGGATCTTTATCAGAAAATATTCCACAAATTTCATCCTCATCTTCACACACTCCACCGTTTAAACAGACATTTTCCAACGGAGGGATCTCTTTTCCTAAGTTATCTTTTTCTAGTTTAGGTTTATATGATGTACAAAGCTTTACTTTTTTTACATTGATAAATTTCTTGTTTTTATCCTTAGATTTTCTAGATGATGCTGGTGCCGGTGCTGGCGCTGGTGCTGGTGCTGGCGCTGGTGCCGGTGCTGGCGCTGGTGCAGGCGCTGGTGGTGGTGCTGCTGCCGGTGCAGAACATTGGCATGCAGGTGTCCCTGTCCCAGTAGTGTTTTTAGTACAAGTCTTAGATGGGCTGTATGGAAGATCACCAGGGCATCTTCCTATGAGTGAACAATGATCTCCATTAAATACATCCACACAGTTACGCGTGCATACACAATCATTGGTACTAATATTAAATCCATAAGGTTTTGGTATACATGAATTTGGTGCACAATCTTTAGCATATACACAATTTCCACCTCCTACAATTTGACTGCAGGGCTTTGAAATGCACTTACTACAGTCACTAGCACAGTATTGGTAATTACTATCACATCCTTTAGAGCCATCACAGAGTTCACCAATTGTTGTATCAATTTTTCCATTTCCACAAGCAGTTTTGCACTCTGGCGGGTTTGAAGAAGAGTCACAAATTTGATTACTATCGCATTTTGTGTTTGTTACCAATTCGCATATTTGAGGATTTGTTTGTGATCTTTGACAAACCTTAACTTCCTGTGGACGACTTGTGGTGTCGCACTTTTTAGCTCCAACTGCATAGAATCCTGCATCACACCCTGTACAAGGAGTGGGAGTAGCACAAACACCATCAGTACAAAAACTAGTTACAGTCCCAACTGTACATGCGGTACCATTTGCACTATTAGAACAAGTACAAGAAATGTTATTCCATTGTTTACATGGAGGAGGACAAGTAGATGGTGATGGACAGTTTGGAACACATGACCCACCTGTTGCAGGAGGGGCAGGTTCACAATGAGTTGCTCCTGAACAACTTTCATAACTCCAACTACAAAGATTTCCTGTCTGTGTGCACGTTGATTTACCTAAACTACCAACACTACATATAACAGCACCTACTGCACCATTAGGACTTGTACAAGAGCAGGGGGTAGAAACAGGGGTAGGTATTGGTCCACAACATGCACTTTTTGCTGGTGATGGAGTCCCATTAGGATTAGTCCAATTGAAGCTATTAATTGCACACACTCTAGTGTTAGGGACACAGGGATTTGGATTACAAGGATTACAATTAGCAGTATAACAAGGTGTTCCTGTTGAGACCCAGCCTGGATCACAAGTTGCAAATGCAAAGCCACCTTCAAAATACGTACTTAAAGCAACTAATGCTGGCATATTCAACAATAAAATAAATAAATATGAAATTAATCTTTTTGTGAACATCGTTCTTTTATATTAAACCTAATAAGCTGACTTTTCGTAACCTATACTTGTTTCATTAAATTAAGATTAATGAAATTATTAAATTTATCTAACCTAAAACCCATAAATAAGGGATTCAACAGAAAAGAAGAGTATTGTAGCCTTTTCTCAGTAACCGTTGAGTAAATGACACAAATTTCTTTAAGAAACTAGTGATGGTTTAATACTTTCCTTTAACACTTTTATAAAATCTAAAATGTCTTTTTCTTCAGTATCAAATGAAGTCATTAAACGTACTTCTGAAATAGCTTCGTTCCAAGTATAGAAGTAATATTTTTTTCTGATTATTGGAATAACCTCTTTTGGAAAAATTGCAAAATTTGCATTTGTTTCAACTTTTTGTGTGATTTTGATTTCAGGAATTTTTCTTATCTCGCTCTCTAACCACTTTGCCATTTTATTTGCATGCTGTGCATTTTTAAGCCAAAGATCATTTGACAGAAGCTCAATGAATTGTGCAGAAATATAACGCATCTTTGAAGTAAGTTGCATTCCTTGTTTTCTTATATATTTAAAATTAGAAGAAAGTTTTTTATTAAAAAATATAATTGCTTCACCACTCATTATTCCATTTTTAGTTCCACCAAAAGACAGTACATCTACTCCAACATCACCAGTAATATCCTTGAGCTTTGTTCCAAGTGCAGCAGCAGCATTAGCAAGCCTTGCTCCATCCATATGAAGGAGCATATTGTGACTGTGTACAAACTCTGCTAGTTTTTTAATCTCTTCTTTTGTATAAACCATGCCGTATTCTGTTGGCTGAGTAATTGAGGCTACTTTTGGCTGGGCATGATGTTGTTCACCAAGAAGATACATTTGACCTTCAATTTGATCCACCGTGATTTTTCCATCCTTTGACGGAACTATAAGAAGCTTACACCCTGTAAATATTTCAACGGCATTGCACTCACTTGTATTTATGTGTGCTGTCTCAGCGCAGATGATTGAATTATACGAGCTTGTCATTGCTTTAAGTCCAAGAACATTTGCTGCTGTTCCATTAAACATAAAGTAAGCATCTACATCACCAAAATGTTCTTGAAATTTTTTATCTGCTTCTTTTGTATATTCATCGTCGCCATATGCAAGAGCATGTCCTTTATTTGCTTTTTCAATAGCTTTTAAAATGTCAGGATGTACTCCTGAATTGTTGTCGCTTGCAAATGATCTAAATAGTGACATCAATTACTATTATATGTTAATATTTGAGATTTTTTAAGGAAGATCAAATACAAGATCTTTGCTATTTCCAAAAGCAACTTTTGTCCCTGAGGGCAAAACTACAGTCCCATCATTTGGAATCTTTACCCATTTTAGGTTACCATCAGTATCTTTGACCTGATAATATGTGCCATTTTTTGAAGGAGTGCTTCTCCCTCCATCTGAGATAGCATAATAAGTTTTATCCCCTCTGCTGAGCTTAGTTACACGCGCTTGTGTTTTATCTATATTAGGAACTCTAATCCCAGAAGAAGAATCTGAGCCTACTGTAAATTGTTCGCCTGGTTTTTTACTGGCAAAATCTCCTCTAAGATTACTACCTTTTGGTATTGGATTTGGACTAGAGTAAATAGTGGGATTAGTTTTATGTTGATTATTTGCTAACCAATTTTGAAGCCTATCCGGAACAGTATTCCAATCAGGTCGTGGTCCCAACTTTGAGTCATGTTCATCTGGCCTAGAATAGGACCATCTATTAGGATTAATATTATGTTTTAATCTTCCTAAATACCCATGCATAACATCTAAAATAACAGGTGTTCCTGCTCTTCCATTATTCTCAGGAGTAAACCTACACCATGCATGACCAATAGGGTCGTTTGTTCTACGAATATTTCCATCAATGCTTACAGTGCCTTTTATAAGACCAGTTTTAATTCCTCTTTCAAGAAGTACTCCACAAGCAGCTGATACGTGCCTACATACACCAGTCCCATTTTCTAGAAATACATCAAGTGATATCTTCCTGTCGGGAGTAGCACCAACGGCAACCTTCAATTTATCAACAGCATCAGGACTTTTATTTGGTACAGCTTTGTTAACCTGATCAAACACAGCTTTTGGAAATCTTGAAGGATCAAATTTACCCCCTGGTGAAGCTTGCTCAACCGCAGCACGATACATTTTTTGTAAAATAGGAGATCTATCAAAATCAATAACAAGTGGTTCACCAGCAATAAAAACACCTTTATCTATTTTGCCATCTTTAATAGCCACAACAGATCTATCTTGGTATCTTTGATTTGGTGCTGTGTTTTGTACGGGTTCAGTCTGGGTTAATTCGGGAAGTTTAACAGAATTCTTAGGAGTTCTGCCAAAAGCAATTTGTGTTCCTTCTGGTAAAGAGACAGTTGTATTGTTAGGTAGTTCACGCCAGACCATTTTAGTTTTTCCTGTAGTAGGATCTGTTATAGAAACTTTATAGCTTACTGGCAATTGACCTGCATTTTGAATATCATAAACTATTTTTCCTTCCATTAAACTTCTGCTTACATGAATTTTTGCACCATTTTCTGAAACTACGTATGGTTTACCATCAAGAGGTATAGATGCAAGCACATCTTTAATATTAGGCTGTGAACCTGTTGCTTGTTGATTTGTGCTGTTAATTGGCTTACTGTTACCATCTTCTAATGGAATAACTCTTGGGGTTGATTGTGAACTTGGTGGTATTTTTGGTTTAAATAATCTGCCAATTGAGTCAGAAACAGAACGAAAATTAGGCATTTGCATTTCAGATACAAGATTTTGTCTCCAATTATTTTGAGTATAAGTCCCATCTGAATATTTTTGAGCTGTTTTTGCACCCATCCTACTTCCTAAAATAGCTATTGCAACTTGTTGAGTTGCCTCTTCAAGAGTTGGTAACTTTCCAGTTGTTAGAACATTACTTCCAACACTAATTACTGTTGGTGCCACAACATCCGAACCTCCTCTAATGAGAACAGACATTGCTGTACTGGTATTAGGCCTTATAGCAGCTTGAGCTCTTGCACCAATGCCACCTGTTACTATTCCAACTCCTGTTTGAACTACTGTGTCTGTTACTATTCTTCCTAAACTTCTTTTTTCTTCACCCATTGCAACATTTGTACCTGTTTGAATAACGCTTCCTGTTAATCCGGCAGCTCCACCAGCAGTCATTCCAGAAGCTACTATTCTTCCTAATGTTGGTACTGCTTGTGCCCCAGCTTGCCCAATAACTGCTTTACCAGCTGCTCCTGCTACTCCTCCGCTTATACCAATCTGTGCTGAAGTCAAAGCATCTCTTCCTGTTTGTACCGCTGCATCTCTTATTGCTTTGCTTGCATCTTTATTACCCTGAACTACATGCCCGGCCGCTTCTGTGAAATTAGTTACTGCTCCCATACCAGTTCCTGCTGCTGTACCTGCAGCTGCAGTAAGAAGGAGCGGTGCACCAGCACCAGCTGTTGCAGCAGTAGCAACTACTGCTGCTGCAATAACAGTTCCTCTTTGAGCAGTTTTTAAAACAGCTTCTGTTCTAGCTAATGATTTATCACTTTCTGAAAGTTGTTGAGCTGCTTTTCCAAGACCATCTCTTGCTTCTTTTGAAGCTTTTAGCATTTGTTCTTTGTATTCTTTTTCTCTGCCTTCAAGAATTGCTTTTGCACGGCCAAAATCACCTTTCTCAGCAAACATTTTTGCTTGTGCAATTGGATCAGTCATCTTCTGTCTTTGCTCAACCAATTGTTCTCTATATCTCATATTGGCTTCAATATTTTGCTGCATACCAAGTCTTGTTCCTCTTGAGAACAATCTACTTAGACCTGTTAGCCTATCAAGCTCTTTTTGTGTGCTTTCAATACTTCTGTCAGTACCACTAATCCTAAGATCTAACTGTTGAAGTCTTTGTTCAGAAAGCTTAAGTGTTTCCAAGTATTCTCTTTCTGCTTCTTTAGACGAATTTTGTCCATTAGTTCTCTGGTTACTGCCAGCCTGAACTTGAGGTGTTTGTGTATCTGATTGTCCTATTGGTGTTGTCAAGAGATAATCTCCTCTAACTATGAACATTAACGTTGTGAATGTTAATGTTCCTTTAAAGGAGTAAATCGAATACTGTTAAATATATTTAATGTGGTAAAAAAAGCCTTTTGTGAGCTAATAAAAGACTTGTTTAAGAATTGAAATCTTCTTTTATAATATCTACATGAGTTTTAAAAAATCAAAAACTACAAAAATAAAACTTTTTCTTATTATTGTTATTTCAATATTAGCAATTCAAATATTTCAACCAAATTTTGTTTATTCAAAAGATGATGAGGTAAAGGAACAGGTTTCTGATAAAGCTCAGCAATATACTCCTGAAACTATTAGAGCAAGACTTCCTGAAGCTAGAAAATGTGTAACTGAGAAACCCGGCAACTCTTGGAGTGAGTGTAGATTTAATTGTGCTGATATTTGCAATGAAATAATTGAAACTTATACCAGAGGTGTTTGTAATGGTGTTCTTATACAAGCCTGTTGTGGTCAGCATCCTAGTGGGTGCAAGTAGGTTCATGTCTTTTTATAGACTCAACACGATGTATAAATCCAGCAGTTGATGCACTTGAATTGGAATTTTTTCTATCCCCATCAATAAAAAACATTGTTCCTTTTTCTCTTAAATATAAAGCCACAACATTGTGAGTATGCTTTTTATTGAAATCATATACTTTTTTCATTTCAAAGCCTTGAAGTACATCATCAATTGTATCTTTTGTATTTGTTGTTCGAGAGAAGTAAGTTATTGATACTTTTTTGTTTACAAAATTATGAAGACTAGGCGCCAGAATCTCTATAGAACGTGGTCTATAAGTCACACTGCATAACAATATTTGTGCAAGTTGATTTACTGCAAAAGTCATAATTTTCAAATGAGACTTTATATTTTAACAACTGATGGAAAGTATTAGGGTTAAGGTTTGTCTAGCTGTGCCAGTAAATCAAAACTCTGGAACTATTGCAAAGTTAGTAACTTTAGAAAAAAAGAAATACAAAGAATTTTTTTATGAGAAGTTAAAGAGATGTATCATCAGATTGAAATATTTATCTTATTTAACTCTGTTATAAAGTTCTTACAGAAATAAACAAGTCTGGGCTATAATTACCAAGTCTGTAAAAAAGAGAGGTTTTATGAAATCGAATTTTATTAGAACAATAAATTTATTTTTCTTTCTGACAAGCATTTTTTTGCCTGCATTTTCCCAAACTCCTATTGAATTTAACGCAGTTCAAAAAGTAACTGTTGTAGGTAGTGGTTTTTATCCTTTTTCTGTAGCAGGTAATTCTGAATTTAAAGATCTTGTGCAAGAAGATACAAATTTTTCTGTTACCATAACAGATTTTCAAGGTCCAGCAGTGAAAATTGCACCAGCAAAAGATTTTAGAGAAATTGGAAGAAAACAAAAAATAAAAGCTGATGGCACATATCCTCTT
>Ga0209515_10004313_pt1 | contig 19320 bp, 20 predicted proteins | sample Subgroupgradi54m_FD_187454 | JGI IMG/M metagenome (GOLD analysis project Ga0209515, IMG submission 187454) | Subsurface groundwater microbial communities from S. Glens Falls, New York, USA - GMW60B uncontaminated upgradient, 5.4 m (SPAdes)... ...
GTGTCAACCTGTTTGATGCTTTTATGGATCGGCCTTAGTTCTATTATTTCGGAACTTTCGACTTTGCTACACCCTCGTGAAGACGTGAGTTTGCTGGGAAGGCTTGTGCTTTGGCGTACTTGTCTGGAAACTCTTTTTTTGAAGCATAGCTGGCTGGGCTCTGGCCTCGGAACCTTCCAGTACGTTTTTCCTCGAGTTCAACCTTTGAGTCTTTATGGATTTTGGCGACACGCGCACAACGACTGGCTGGAATTGTTGCTTGAAACAGGTTTGATGGGTTGCGTGATTGTTTTTCTTATTCTTTTTTCTTTTTTCCGTGAGGTCCGAAAAACTAGAACGAACGAGTCTGATCTTTATATTAAATACAACGGATCGGCTGCCATAGCTGCTGTTCTATTTATGTGTTTGGTGAGTCTTTATGACTTTCCGCTTCGAACCACAGCGTGTGCTATTTATTTTGCAATCGTTTGCGCTCTGGCAGTCAGGCTGCGTATGTTTCATGATGAGGCAGAAGGAATCGATCGCGTTGGTATCATTCCACTGGATCATACTCTGAAACGCCTTGCTGTGATGACCGTGGCTTTAGTTTTTTTTGTTTCAGGTTTTGCCGGCATTGCGAGACCTTACCTTGCTCTATGTGAAATCAGAAAGGGCGGAAAGTATTCCGTTCCACACCTTGAGAAAGCGATTCGATGGGATCCTCTAGATGCGGATTATCGTTTTTGGCTGGGCCTGGCCTTAGGAGAAGAAGCTACTTATGGAAGACGGCAATACAATAGGGAGGAAATGAAGCAAGCTTTTGATGCCATTGGAAAAGCTATACGGCTCAATCCGGGTGCGGGAAAATATGATTACGGGCTGGCGATCCTCTCTCAAAGGATGGGAGACAGAGAGGGTGTAGAACGTTACTTTCAGAGTACCCTACTCAAAGAGCCAAGCAATCCTTTTTTCCATCTCTATTATGCGATTTACAATTTTAACCAGGCTATGGTTGAAAATGTCCTTTATGAAAAAAATATCACTTCCCTCGGATTTTTTAAGAAAGGTTTAGCAGCCTATTTGAATGCCAAGAAAATCCTTCCTTCCATTTCCCTTTCCGAGTACAGCGATTATTTGGCCAATTATGACAAGCTAATGGTCATACTGCACGACAAAGGCGTGGCCTAATCCAACTTACCTTGCTTTAGACTAGGATAAATGCTATAGTGCAGAAAATAAGCCATATCTTGCCTTAGAAAAACTTTAACCTGTTTCAATACAATGAGTTATGTAGATAATAACGCCACCACGAAAATCAGTCCTAAGGTTTTGGCAGCGATGGAGCCATACCTTAAGGAGTGTTTCGGCAATCCTTCCAGCATACATCGATTGGGTCAGGAAGCTAGAAAATCAGTAGACGAAGCTCGTGAAAAAGTGGCTTTTTTTCTGAGTGCCCGATATGATTCGGAAATCATTTTTACGAGCGGCGGTACTGAAAGCAACAATCTAGCAATACGAGGTTTGCTTAGAACACAGTCTAAAAGGCAGCATATCATTACTACCAAAGTTGAGCATCCTTCTGTATTAAACGTCTTCAAGGAACTTTCTCAGGATGGATACCGTGTCACCTTTCTGGATGTGGATGCGGACGGTAAACTGGATCGAAACCAATTGGCATCGCAGATTTCTTCCGATACGGCATTGGTTTCTATTATGGCTGCGAATAATGAGACGGGGGTGCTTTTCCCGATAAACGAAATTGGGGAATTGGTAAAGGAAAGAGGAGCTTTCTTTCATGTCGATGCTGTTCAAGCGGCCGGAAAGATTCGGATCCCCCTAGACAAGAGTCCTATTGATTTTCTTTCAATGTCAGGGCACAAGATTCATGCCCCTAAAGGGGTAGGGGCTTTGTTTGTACGAAAGGGAATTCCATTTTCCTCCTATATTGTCGGGGGGTCTCAAGAGAGACAAAGAAGGGGGGGGACGGAGAACGTTGCCTCGATTGTAGGATTCGGAAGGGCTTGTGAATTGGCAGGTACTGATTTTGAAGAAAGAAATCAGCAGCTTGGTTTTTTAAGGGACAAATTAGAAGATGGCTTATTGAAAGCCGTGCCTGATGCTCATGTGAATGGATCAAGACATCATCGCGTTTCAAATACGACGAACATGAGTTTTAGAGATCTAGATTCGGAGTCTATTCTTCTTGCTCTCGATGAAGAAGGTATTTTTGCCTCAAGCGGTTCTGCCTGCAGTACCGGTTCTGTGCAGTTGTCTCATGTTCTTCTAGCGATGGGTTATTCTGAGGAGCACGTTAGAGGATCCATTCGTTTCAGCCTGTGCCGTTACAATCAAGAGGAGGAGATCGATTTGCTGATACAGAAAATTCCTGTAATTATTTCCCGGTTGAGGGCCATTCAACCCTCGGAGGTTTGATTCGTTATGGCGGTCTCTGAAAAAGTTTTACTGGATGCCTTGAGGACAGTTCAGGATCCGGATCTTCATAAAGATCTGGTGACTTTAGGTCTTATAAAGGATCTGAAGGTAGAAGGAAGCAGGGTTTCGGTAACCGTAGAGCTTACAACTCCGGCCTGTCCTTTGAAGGGGAAAATCAAAAGCGACGTGGAAGCAGCTCTCCATGCAGTGACAGGCGTTAAAGATGTGGACGTACAAATGACGGCCAACGTGCGCCCGGCTTTTGCGGCTGATAAAGTGAAGATACAGGGTATTAAGAACGTCATTGCTGTGGCGAGCGGAAAAGGCGGGGTAGGGAAAAGCACGGTCAGCGTGAATTTAGCAATTTCCCTTGCGAAAACGGGAGCTTCGGTGGGTCTCATGGATGCAGATATTTATGGCCCCAACATTCCTCTGATGATGGGACTTTCGGGGAAACCCAGGATGGAGGGCAATAGAATCATACCGCCAGAAAGTTACGGTGTGAAAGTCATGTCCATGGGTTTTCTGATACCAGAAGATCAGGCTGTGATTTGGCGCGGTCCTATGCTGCATGGAGCCATCCAGCAATTTTTGACGGATGTTGCGTGGGGAGATCTCGATTATCTTTTGGTAGATCTTCCTCCAGGAACAGGAGACGTACAGTTGAGTCTTTCCCAGGCGGTTCCTCTGACTGGGTCGGTAATGGTGACGACCCCTCAGACGGTGAGCCTACAAGATGTAAGGAAAGGGATTGCGATGTTTCAGAAAGTTCGTGTCCCCATTCTTGGTATGATCGAAAATATGAGCTATTTTGTCTGTCCTCATTGCCATGAGCGGACTGAGATTTTCAGTCATGGAGGCGGCAAGCAAGCCGCCGAAGGACTGGGCATTAAATTTCTTGGGGAAATTCCAATTGATACTCAATTGAGAATCGGAAGCGATTGCGGCAAACCCATTGTGGCAGAGGATCCCAATAGCGGAGTTTCAAAAATCTTTCTTGAAATCGCTGAATATTTGGCGCAACAGGTCAGCATTCATACTTTTGGTAAAATTGATTTCTCAAAGATTGCGTTATGAAAGTTTCTCTAAATAGGTGGGTAGGATCCGTCTCGCTTAATAAGGGAGCACAATTATGGAAAAACTGATGCTGACTGATATGGAAGATTTGATTCGACATCTTCTTATTCAACTGGATACGGATCCGGATAGAGAAGGCCTTGAGAAAACTCCCAAGCGGGTGGTGGCTTCTCTTAAATATCTGACCAGCGGATATCATAAAGATGTCAGGCAGATTTTGAACGGGGCGGTTTTTGAAGAGAAATATGATGAAATGGTTGTTCTGACAGACATTGAACTTTTCAGTCTTTGCGAACATCATCTGCTTCCATTTTATGGGAAGTGTCATGTGGCTTATATCCCTGATGGAAAAATTGTCGGGTTGAGCAAAATACCCAGACTTGTCGATGTTTTTGCAAGACGGCTTCAAGTCCAGGAAAGGCTGACCAGTCAAATTGCAGATTGCTTGATGGAGGTTCTCAATCCTCAGGGGGTGGCGGTAGTGATTGAGGCTCTTCATCTCTGCATGGCGATGCGTGGGGTGGAGAAAAATAATGCCGTTTGTGTTACCAGTTCTATGTTGGGAGTGTTTCGTTCCGATCAACGATCAAGACAAGAGTTCTTGAGCTTGATCAGTCACAAAAAATAGCTGTTGAGGAGGCGAAAATGAGCAAATTTTTCAATCTTTCTGAAGCAGGAGCTTATGAAGGAGACGAGAGAAGAGAATTTTTGCGGCTTCCCTATGAGAACCCTTTGAAATTCACATTGTGCCGCAAGGGGTTGATTCAGGAACTCCAGATAGGTATCACCAAAAATGTCAGTCAGAATGGAATGCTTTTTAATTCGAGAATCTCCCCTCCTTTGTCGTCGATCATTCTGATTGAAACGGATTTAAAAACTCTCTCCAATTGCATTGAAGTCGAAGATGCTTTGGTGGAGCTTAATGGACGTATTATGGGAAAGGTCATGCGTGTTGTTCCCGGTAGCGGTGGTCTTTATGAAATCGCCGTCCAATTTATCCGGGTCGGTGAGGAAAGCAATCGGGAAGTTTCAAGCGCCATGCAGCTTGTCAACGCGGGTTGATTTACCGGGCAGGAAGAGAACTTTCGGAACCTTTCTCAAGGGCTTCGATCTTTCTAGCTAGTTGGCGGACTTGTTTGATAGTTTCGGCAAGGAAACTTTGGGCAGCGAGCAATTTTTTTTCGGCTTCGTAAGGTCGAGCTGGTGAGCCAAAGAAAATCTGGCGGGGCGGAATTTTTTTCCGACTAGGAAGACCTGCCTGGGCTCCAAGAATCACTCCATCACCTACTTCGCAGTGATCGGCAATACCCACCTGGCCAGCAAGAATCACGTTTTTTCCAATCTTAGAGCTTCCTGAAATCCCGACTTGGGAGGAAGCTACCGTATGTTCTCCTACCTCGACATTGTGTGCGATCTGAACCAGGTTATCGATTTTGACTCCTTTGCGAATGATAGTTGATCCAGTGGTTGCTCGGTCAATAGAAACGTTTGAGCCAATCTCCACATCGTCCTCAATCACCACGTTGCCTACCTGAGGAACCTTAAAATTTTCTTTGCCTGTAAAAATGTATCCGAATCCATCGGAACCGATCACCGTTCCGGCATGTATGATGACACGCTGACCAACCGCTGTATGGTCATAAATCGTCACATTGGGGTGAATAGTGGTACAGTTGCCAATCGTGACATCCGAATCGATGTAAGCGTTGGCACGAATCGTGACACCTTTTCCGATTTTCGCTCGATCCCCGACAAAAGCGAAGGGTTCAATCGTTACCTGTTCTCCGATGGAGGCTGAAGGGCTTATGAATGCTTTTTCTGATACCCCTCCCGAAAAAGTTCTTGGGGGGTAAAATAAACTCATCAGCTGGGCCCAGGACCATTTAGGATTTTTGGTCAGAATCAGTGTTTTGAAACTAGAAGTAGTTCCAGGAGGAGCTAGAATACAGCTGATAGGAGTTGATTCCAGGTCTTTAACTCGGTCAGATTCGTTGATAAAGGTAATAAAACCCTCTTGAGGCGCATCAATACTGGCTATTCCCTTAATCAGAAGATTTTCATTGCCCACAACCGTGCCTTGTACGAGCTTGGCGATTTCTGAAGCTGTTTTTGCAGTCATAATGTAAAAGTCATTATAAAATTGATGCATCCCGAAGTCAAATGATACCATAACATCCAAGCCTGTTTTTGATTTCTTATGTTTAACTTGTTTGCAGATAAATGGTTACAGTAATATCAAAAAACATCAAACGATTAGAATTGCAATTAAAGTATAAAAATCTATATAAATTCATTGTGATTTTTATCATTTGATGCTACGATTTGATAAAAATTGAGGGGTCGGGGTGTCCTTCGACTTCGCTCAGGGTGGTGAGCGTAAGTCGAACCATTTTCCGACCCCTCACCCTGAGCGGAGCCTCATGAAATGAGGCGAAGTCGAACCCTGGCACCGTAGGTGCCAGGATTTAATAGGAGTCCATAAATTGTCCCTTCGCCTCCGCGAAGGGGCGAAGGGTTTCCTTAAAGGTAATCCTTCGACTCGCTTCGCTCGCTCAGGATGAGGCAGCGCAACACCTACAAAAACTCCCCGATGCCTCAAAAATTGTCTATCTTAGAAAGGAGGATGATTTATGGCAGAGTCTCAGGATGAAAAGGATTCCATACGAAGGCGTGATAGGACACAGATTATGACCCTCAAGGAGGTAGCTAAATATTTAGGGCTTCACCCCATCAGCATTTACCGATTGATTAAAACATCCGATATTCCGGCAATGAAGATCGGAGGACAGTGGCGTTTCAAAAAGGAGATTTTGGACGAGTGGTTTTCCAAGCAGTCCCATACAAAAGGGCAAGCATGAGTCAGGGAATTCTTTTGGAACGTGATGAGAGGGAATTGAGTGTACGAGAACGATTCTCGAGAACCGAGTGGTATGCGATTCATACGAGGAGCCATCATGAGAAAGTAGTGGATGAATTTTTACGCCGCAAGAACATTGAAACCTTTCTCCCCTTGAGAAAAATCAGGCGCCGATGGTCCGATCGTTTTAAAGAAATTCAAGAACCTCTTTTTAAAGGATATTTATTTGTTCACACGCCTCTTACCAAACGATTGGATATTCTTCAAACCAAGGGAGTGGTTCGTTTTATAGGTTTTGGCGGGCTTCCTACCGCGGTTCCTGAGAAAGAACTTTTAACCATCAAGCGTTTTATAGAAGAGGATATTGAAATCGATCCGTTCCCTTATTTGAAAGAGGGTGAACGTGTGGTAGTGAAGAGCGGACGGTTTCGAGGTACGGAAGGTTTTTTGGTTTTTAAGAAAAATAAATACCGTTTAGTTATCTCTCTCGATCTCATCAACCAATCTGCTTCCATCGAAATTGACTCTGCAAGCGTTGATCCTTTCCGGTAGTCGTTCCTTTTACCTTAGCATTCCTATCCTTTTGATTTTTTGAACAGACCAACACATCTCTTTGGATGGTGGTTTGAGTTGGATTTTCCACGAGCGGGCATAAAGTGATTGACCAGCCGCCTAAGGAGATTGGTTTCCGTGTTTCATTTCTTCAACTTATAGGTGATGACATCTATTGAACGTGATGATGACCATCTAATGTGATTCAGGTATAATACCCTACTTGATAAACGGAAGGTCTGCCCTTGCCACTTCTTAGAAGAGTTTTTTTCTATGTTTTAGTTCTGGTCTATGTTGTATTTTGTCCCCTGACCATCTTGTATTCTTTGGGATACCTTTTAAAGCCTGGACAAGAGAAAGGAGGCCTGGTCAAGACAGGCCTTATTTACCTGTCCACGGCTCCTCCCGGTGCTTCCGTTTATATCGGTAACAAGCGGTATATAAGGAAAACGCCCACCATACTTCGCGATCTTATTCCAGGGGAATACCCCATCAAGCTTTATTTGAAAGACCACAAACTTTGGTTTGAAAACATTCCTGTGGAAGCTGAAAAAGCGACTGCCTTAGAAAGAATCTTACTCTTGCCCGAGCAACTGAATCGCAAAGAGCTTTTGCCGGAGGCCTTCGGGAATTTGATTCCTTTGGAAGAAGCCGACTTTTTCCTTCTCAGCCGGGGGAAGAAAATTGAGGATTTCTTCATTTATGATTGGAAGGAAGAAAAACTCTTACCTATTGTTTCCACTGATTCGCCCATTCGAGGCAGTACCGTATTGTCCCATTTTACCGTAGCGGGAAGTCCGTTTTTCGTTCTCCAAGTTCGCTCCAAGGAAGGCGAGAAATACCTTAGGATTGAGCCCAAGGGAAGAGAAGTCGAGGTAGAAGATCTCACACATCTTTTTCTGGAAACTCCTTCGCGGATTGAATGGGATCCGCGGGATAAGAATCACCTGTTTACTTTACAAGATCATCATCTGAATCGGCTGGATGTGCTTTCCAAGTCGGTTTATCCCAAGTTTTTAGAAAATATTCAAGGGTTTGGATGTTTCAATAAATCTATTTATGTCCTTAGGGAGAACGGTCTTTTTGAACGAGTCGATCATGAAGGAAGGGTGAGGGAAATATTTCTTAAGGATCTGGTTTTAGCGAAATCCCTTTTTGGAGAAAAAGATTTCTTTGAGATTAAGATGGTTTCCAAAGATATTATTCTCTTTCTGGGAGAAAAGGGGCAACTTTTGTCCAGCCGTCTTCCCTATCGGTTTCTTGATGCAGGGACCTTGGGTTTTAGGTTCTCCCCCCACTCAGAGCGTCTTGTTCTCTGGGAGAAGCGACAATTAGGTCTTGTGGACTTTTCGAAAATTCCAAAGGATGAGAAGGTTTTTGAAAACGGACCACGGCTCTTTTGGATTTTTAAACGTGGTGAAAAAATCAAACAAGCCTTCTGGGTCTATGAGGGAGCGCATATTCTTTTCCGCGATGCGGATAAAGTCTTTTTGCTTGAGCTTGAGACGTATGGCAAGCCCCATCTGAATTTCCTTGTCCAGGTCAAAAAGAAAAGCTCAGTTTTTTATTCGGACTCATTGGGAAAGCTTTACTACCTTGAAGGTTCGACAGACAAACTTTGTTCTATTGAGGTCCTTCCGAAACGTGAGATCCTTCTGCTTCCATTTCCAGAGAGGAAAGAAGAGAAAAAGGAAAGTGAAATCCATGAATTATGAGGGCCTCATGAAATTCAATTTCACACGGCAACATCTTCAGGGGAAATCAAAGATCCTAGACCGTTTTTTGGAAATTCTGCCCGGTGCAACCAGCTGGTCGATTCTTGTCGGGATGTTTCTCGTCTCTTTTTGGAAGCCTCTTGCGGCAGCTGTCCTGATCATCGCTTTTGATTTTTATTGGTTGCTGAGACTTTTCTATATGACTTTCTTCCTGATTCTGGCCTACTTTAGGCTTTCGATTGAGAAAAAAACAGACTGGATGATACGGGTTCACGGAATGGACCGTCTTGAGGCTTATTTGGAGGAGTTAAACGACACCATTTCCAAGTCGGGACTCAGGGAAAAAATTTCTCTATGTATTCAAAAAAGGGAACTTGAAGTTTTAAGAAAAAGCAGTTCTTTACCTCCTTTGTCGAAAGACATTTATCACTTGGTCATTTTCCCGATCTTAAAGGAGGATCAAGAAATTGTTGAACCAGGTATTCAAAGTCTTGTGGAAAGTAAATTTCCTCCGAGCCAGATTTTATTGGTTTTGGCGGTTGAGGACCGAGCGAGCTCTGAAGTAAAACAGGGAATGCAGGAGATTCAGAAAAAATATCGGGCTTCCTTCCTAGATTTTCTGATTACCATTCATCCTGTGGATCTGCCTGGCGAAGCGCGTGTCAAAGGTTCCAATGTGACTTATGCGGCTAAAAAAGCAGCTGAATGCTTCACCGAGCAAAAGATTCCTTTTGGAAACGTTGTTGTCTCCTGCTTTGACGCCGATACCGTTGTCAGTCACGATTATTTCAGTTGTCTTACCTACCGCTTTATGTCTTGTCCTAATAGAAATCAGGCCAGCTTTCAACCCATTCCTGTTTATCACAACAATATTTGGGAAGCTCCTGGTTTCGCAAGAGTTCTTGAAATGGGATCTTCCTTCTTTCAGCTTATTGAAGCTACCAATCCTGATAAATTGGTAACTTTTTCGAGTCACAGCATGAGTTTCAAAGCCCTTGTGGATATTGGTTACTGGCCTGTGGATATGATTTCCGATGACTCGGCAATTTTTTGGAAGGCTTTTCTTCATTTTGACGGTGATTACCGTGTGATTCCTATGTATGTTATCATCTCAATGGATGTGGTCGTCGCAGATACATGGTGGAAAACGATCATCAATGTTTATAAGCAGAAACTCAGATGGGCTTGGGGGGTAGAGAATTTCCCTATTGTGATAAGAGGATTTTTGAAATCCGATAAAATCTCTTTTTTCGATAAATTTCGTCATGGATTCAAATTATTTGAAGGTCATGTCGCTTGGGCTACTTGGGCTTTCCTTCTTACTATCATTGGGTGGTTTCCAGCTCTTTTTGCAGGGCGTGAATTTTCAAATTCGGTTCTCTACTATAGCGCGCCTCGTATTACGGCCACCATCTTTAATTTGGCTTCGCTTGCTCTTGTCACAACGATTGTTCTAAGTCTCTGTCTTCTTCCCAAGAAAAAAGTTAGAAATCCGTTTTTGAAAAGAGTCGGACTTGCTTTGGAATGGCTGCTTGTTCCGATGATTATTACCTTTTTGAGCGCGCTTCCGGCACTAGATGCCCAAACTCGGCTGATGTTTGGAAAATACATGGAATTTTGGGTCACGGATAAAACACGGAAGCGAAAGAAGTGAGAATTCTCCTGGTTCTTTTAATTTTTCTTTCGCAGACCGTTTCTGCCTATGCGGAGCCCCTTCGGATTGGAACGACCTACAGTCCCAGACAAAGCGAATATTTAGGACTGGATTGGAAAGAAACTTATCTTTCAATTCTGGATTTTGGTTTTGATGTGATTCGTCTCGGAACCTATTGGAATGAGATTGAAAAAACGGCGGATAACTACGATTTCACCTTTCTGGATTGGCAGATTTTTGAGGCGAAACGAAGGAAAATTCCTATTGTTCTCACCGTGGGGATGAAGGCACCTCGTTGGCCGGAATATTTTATTCCCAAGTGGATGCTCAAACGCGTTGACCATGGATTTGGTGCGAAGATTTCGGATGATCACTATCTCAAGGAAAGGGTGCTGCAATTTATACGTGTGGTGGTTACCCACTACAGGAACGAAAAAACCATTCGATATTGGCAGGTTGAAAATGAACCTTTGGATCGTGCCGGAGCGCAGTATTGGTGGATTTCTAATAAATTTCTCAAGCAGGAGATTGATTTGGTTAGAAAGATTGATCACCAGAAAAGACCCATCATTGTCAACGTAGCCACTTATCCCAACAAGTTTCTTCGTTCTTTGACCCGTTTTTTTTCTCCTTATGATTCTGTCCAAAAATCTTTGCCGCTTTGCGACATTGTGGGACTGGATGTGTACCCTGTTGTCGGGCATAAATTCTGGTGGAAAAAACTTTATTTCTGGACTGATTCCAAAGAACGCAAGGAATATTTTTCGGAAATACTCGACTTTGTGAAAAAGCATGACAGAAAAGCTTGGATTATTGAGTTTCAGGCCGAACCCTGGGAACCAGGCCTGCTCGTTCATAAAGGGAAAGATCGACCCCCGACAGGTTGGCCGGAGATGAGCCGAGCTCATTTTCAGGAGTTTCGCTCTTTAGGTTTTGATACAATTTTTTTGTGGGGCGCTGAATACTGGCAATTCCGTAAAGCACAGCATAAAGATGAAGGTTGGTGGAAAATGGTTCTCGATCTTTTTCAAACAAAAATGCGAGAGAAAGAAAAGTAATATCTATGAGACTAAACGACCACGAAAAGTTTTTGATATTAACTTTTAGTTTTTACTGTAGTACTATGGTCTTTCAGAAATGTTTGTAATGACTGTTTGAAACAAAGAATGATTTCCAATCCACACTGATAAAGTGAAGGAAATTGGGCAGCGAGAGGTCATCATGAAAAATTCAAGACACGCGAAACGAAAGGGGAAGATAGTTTCGGTATTAGAGGAAGAGGTTCGTAAGCGTTATGCCCTTGGTGCCCAGGAACGCCAACGGGATTTATGCTGTCCTGCTGTGGATTATGATCGGAAATATCTTGCCGTCCTTCCTAAAGAAATCATTGAGAAGGATTATGGATGCGGGGACCCTTCCCGCTATATTCATGAAGGAGACCATGTCCTAGACCTTGGGAGCGGGAGCGGCAAAATCTGCTACGTAGCGTCACAAATTGTGGGACCTCAAGGAAGGGTGTTGGGAATAGATTTTAACGAGGACATGCTTTGTCTCGCACGCAAATACTTAAAGGAAATAGGGAATAAAATAGGTTATCACAATGTTGAGTTTAAGAAAGGGAGGATTCAGGATCTTAAAACTGATCCGGCACTCTTGGGGGACTATTTGCGGAAGCATCCCATTGATTCTGCCGAGAACCTTTTTCAATTGGAAGCCTATCGCAATGAGCTTGTGCGCACAAAACCTTTGATTCCGAATGATTCCATAGATATCATCGTCTCCAATTGCGTTTTGAATTTGGTCAAGACTGAGGACAAAGAACAGCTGTTCCGGGAAATGTATCGAGTTCTGAAACGGGGCGGAAGAGTGGCCATCTCTGATATTGTGAGCGATGAAGATATTCCTAAGGGGCTTCAAGAGGATATAGAACTCTGGACGGGTTGTATTTCCGGTGCTTTCCGAGAAGACCTTTTCCTTAAGGCCTTTGAGGAGGCTGGATTTTACGGGATTAAAACTGAATCAGTGGCTCGTGAGCCTTTCCGAACCATTCGAGGTATTGAATTTCGTTCAATAACTGTGAAAGCTTATAAAGGTAAAGAAGGGGCATGTCTTGAGCGGAACCAAGCGGTTATTTATAAAGGACCATGGAAACAGGTGTGGGATGATGATCAGCATGTTTTGAAGCGAGGGGTTAGAACTGCTGTCTGTGACAAGACGTATCACATATATTCAAAGCCTCCTTATAAAGAGGATGTCATTCTGGTCCCGCCTCGGAAGGAAGTCACTCTTTTGAAGGCAGAAGTTTTTGACTGCCACCGTTCTGCGGTACGCCATCCTCGTGAAACGAAGGGAATGAAATATCGAAAGACTACAACATCAACGGGTCCAGTCTGCGAATCCGAAGCCTCCTGTTGTTGAAAACATCGTTGATAGTATGAACAAACTTCAAAATGATTTTGATCAAAAACTTTCCGAGCAAGGAAACTCCTTCCGCAAATCAAAAATTGAAATCATTCAAGTCAATGTCGGGAAACTCTGCAATCAAACCTGTGTGCACTGCCACGTGGATGCTGGTCCCACACGCACGGAGATCATGACGCGTGAGACGATTGAAGCCGTTCTCAGATTGATTCGTAACTCGGCGGCAGGAACTGTGGATATTACTGGTGGAGCTCCGGAACTTAATCCGTATTTTGACTATCTTGTCATGGAGACCCGTAAACTGGGGAGGCATGTTATCGATCGCTGCAATCTGACTGTCTTTTATGAGCCGGGGAAGGAATATCTTCCTGCATTTTTGGCGGATGAGAAGGTGGAGATTGTGGCATCACTTCCTTGCTACTCAAAAGAGAATGTGGACAAACAACGCGGCAAAGGTGTTTTTGACAAGAGCATGGATGCTCTTTTGTGTCTCAATCTTCTCGGCTATGGGAAGGCAGATTCTGGTCTTTACTTGAATCTGGTTTACAATCCGGTGGGGCCCTATCTTCCGCCCTCCCAAGAAGAACTTGAAGCCGATTACAAAGAAAGGCTTCTCGAAGATTTTGGAATCGTTTTTAACAGACTTTATACCATCACCAATATGCCCATCAACCGTTTTGCAGCGTATCTGAAAGCGACTCGTCAATATGAAGCTTACACGCATTTGTTGGTGGAGGCATTTAATCCTGCTACCTTACAGGGACTGATGTGCCGTAACACTTTAAGTGTCGGCTGGGATGGAAAACTTTATGATTGCGATTTCAATCAAATGCTGGATATGGCATTCAAAGATCAATTTGGAGACAGACCCTTAACCGTTCATGATTTTGAGATAGATAGCTTGGAAGGCCGGGACATTGATACAGGTACCCACTGTTTTGGTTGTACAGCGGGATCCGGATCGAGCTGTGCCGGTTCTCTGATGTGAAAATTTCTGTTATTGTTCCCACTCTCAATGAAGAAGGTTTGATTGCTGATTGCCTTAGTGACCTGGTCAAAAACCATGCTCCGGATGAATTGATTGTTGCAGACGGCGGTAGCGTGGACCGGACCTTAGAGATTGCATCGCGTTTTGCACGTGTTCTGAAAACCCAACGGGGCAGGGCGTTGCAAATGAATAAAGGTGCTAAGGAAGCTAAGGGCGATGGTTTCCTTTTTTTGCATGCGGATACCAAGCTTCCTCCGAAGGGTCTTGAGATGGTGCGTTGTTTGATCACGAAAAAAATGTGTCAGGCTGGCAGATTTCGTATGCGTTTCGATCAAGAGGATTTTCTCCTCCGGCTTTATTCCTACCACACCCGATTCCATTGTTTCTCCTACGGCGATCAAGCTTTTTTTTTGACCCGGAATATTTTTGAAGAGATGGAAGGATTTTCCGAGCGGGTTCCTTTTGAGGATATTGATTTTTATAAGCGTCTGAGAAAACTCACCAGGCCTCTTATTATCAAAAGTCCTGTGACAACGTCCGCGCGACGTTTTCTCAAAGTCGGAAAATTACATCAGAAATGGATCAATCTGGCGCTTGTGTCCTTATACTATCTGGGTGTGGACGTTCTGCCGTTTAAAGAAAAAGTTTATCAAGATGTTAGATAGTGTGTGATCAGTTTCTGACCGCTCTGGATTTTGCGTGAAACTTGACAAGATAGGGAGTATTTATTAAACTTAATGCAGATAGGAGTTTTTAAATGCGACAAACTAGCGGTTTGAACTTTCGATCACCGTTTTTGGCTTACCCCATTATGAAAGTAATGTGGCACGCTTATCGTATGTCAAGTCTTACGATTAAGCATTGCCGAGCGGTGATGGGTGAAGGGAGGTTTGAAGCCGCAAGTTGACGTAACTCTAAACACAGCAATCAATACCAAACAAAGCCCATTACTGACAATGTAGTGGGCTTTTTTTTGTCTGAAAGGAGAAAATCATGATTGAAGCACGTAATCTGAAAAAAGAATTTACATTCAGGAGGATTCAAAAGAATCCGGTTAAACTCACAGCTCTTCTTTATCTAAAAGAGGCGCTTCTTAACGAGCAGTACGAAAATTGCAGGGAGTTTATCGAGATCGCCAAGGAATTTGGAGCACAAGACTTCGAGGTCCAATATCTGCTTGAGGACGCTAGAAGGGTACCGACTTAGGTTCTAAAAAGCGGTATTCGCCCGGTTTTAGGGACCCAAGATGAAAAGGACCAAAATGGATCCGTGTGAGTTTCTTGACGGGTTGGCCGAGAGAGTCAAAAATCCTGCGGATTTCTCTGTTCTTACCTTCCGTAAGAGTGATTTCAAGGAGGGTAGAACCAGGGTCTTGCCGCAGGATTTTGACTCGAGCCGGGCCGGTTTTTTCTCCGCGTCCGATTTCCGTACCTTCGCGAATCCTTTTCAGATCGTTGGGAGAAGGGGAACCATGGACCACGACTTGATAAGTTCTCGGGATACCGTAACGCGGGTTGGTCATTCTTTCTCCCAAAGCCGTGTCGTTAGTCAGGAGGATGAGTCCTTCTGAGTCTTGATCCAGTCTTCCTACCGGGAAGACCCATTGGGGTATATTGTGAAGAAGGTCGTAAACCGTTTTTCTGCCTTTTTCATCCTTTCTGGTAGTGAGGTAGCCGGGCGGTTTATGAAGCAGAATGTAAATATTTTTATTCTTTTCCACTTTTCTTCCGTCCAATGTGATCCGTTCTTTACCCGAGACTTTTTCGCCTGGATGCCGGACGATTTTACCGTTGATTTGAACACGTCCCTGCAGGACCAGTTCGCAAGCTTGTTTTCTTGAACAGACACCCAATTTTGACAAATAACGGATGATGTTGTGTGGGGTAGGCTCCAGTTTTCTTGATTTCTGCCGTTTATTTTGCAAAATGAACCGCTTCATGTTTTACGCCAAATCCAAAGGTTTTACGCTGGTTGAGATTCTAGTTGTCGTAGCGATCGTCGGTCTCCTAGCAGCTTTGTCTATCCCGAATTTGGTCAGATCAAGAATCAATGCTAATGAAGCCTCCAGCAAACGGGATTTGAGAACTTATAGTTCGGCCATCGAGAATTTTCATTCGGCCCAAAATCCTCCAGCTTATCCTCCTGATTTGCTGACGCTTTCGACAACCAATCCTTCTTATCTTGATTCAGCTATGGCAGGCGGCGCCCGGTTGGGTTATCGATATACCTACACATGGGTCAATGCTAATCAGTATACGCTTTCCGCCACTCCCTTGGTTCCAAACATTACAGGAGTCAGCACTTTCTTTGTCGATGAAACCGGTGTGGTGCGCTTTAACAACGCCGCCGGAAATCCAATTGAATAAGCTGATTGTTTAAGAAATCTTGCTAAAACCAAGTCCATTTTAACACCTTATTGTTGTTTTCCTTGAGGGAGAAGTTTTACCGTCTCAGATAAAATTTCTCCTGCCCCGTCATGAATAATAAGGTCCGCCATTTCATCAAGAGGAGTTTCTGAAAGATTGATGATGATAAGTTTTGCCCCATTGTTTTTGGCCAGACGCGGGAGAGAAGCAGCGGGTTCGACAACGAGTGTGGAGCCTACCGCTAATAAAAGGTCACATTGCTGTACCCATGAATAAGCTTGGTTGAGGACGCTAGAATTCAGGTTTTCTCCAAAAGAAATCGTGGCCGGTTTCAATAATCCTCCGCATTGTAAGCAAGTAGGTATTTCCACACCTTGTTTCAGTCTTTGGTAGGTGTCTTCCCATAGAGTTTCTTTTTTACAATTCAAACAGACGGTTTTGCGGTTGGTTCCGTGAAGTTCAAGAACTTTTGCCGATGGCAGTCCAGCCATTTGATGAAGCTCATCTATGTTTTGTGTGACGACGCCGATGAGTTTTCCTATTTTGTCTAATTGAGCAATGGCAAGATGTCCTTTGTTAGGCTGGGCTTTTTCCATACTCCTATATAAATCTTTTTTGTAACGCCAGTATTCCCTTCGTTTCGATTCACTGGATAAAAACTCTTGAATGGTAACAGGATGAAAGCGATCCCATAGGCCGCCTTTGCTCCTGTAATCTGAAATCCCGCTTTCAGTCGAGATGCCTGCTCCCGTGAACACAACTATCCGAGAACTGACACGTAAAAGTTCCATCAGCTTCGCGAGGTTTTTTTGTGTGGTAGGGTTCATGGATAAAATTATATCATAGGCGTGAGAGAGAATAAGAGATCCGTTTCAAATTCAATGTTGAAAAAATGAAATCGTACGCTAGAATAGCACTTCATTTGGCAAGAAACACGAAACAACACTAGTACCTCGACTAATTTGATTTTTTCTGTTCGCTCGGTACTGTGGTGAGCGAAGCCGCCACGAATCCCGCCACTAAAGCTTCAGCGGGTCGCCGGCGATTCAGTGGCGACTTGGCGGCTAGTCGAACCACTAGAGACGGGAGAAAATGAGTACCTTGGTTTTAGTGCGGCACGGCGAATCACAATGGAATCTCGAAAACCGTTTTACCGGTTGGGTGGATATACCCTTATCTCCCAAGGGCGAAGAAGAAGCCCGCAAGGCAGGGGGAAAGCTTAAAGGGATTCTTTTCAAAAAGGCGTTCACCTCTCTTCTTATCAGGGCTCAGAGCACTCTTGAGATCATTCTCGAAGTGATCGGGCAAAAAAATATTCCTATTGAAAAATCTCAGGCTTTAAACGAACGGCATTACGGTGATCTCCAAGGTCTCAACAAAGCCGAGACGGCTAAGAAGTTCGGCGATGAGCAGGTAAAAATCTGGCGCAGGAGTTATGACGTGGCTCCCCCGGGAGGGGAAAGTCTCAAAGACACAGCAGCCAGGACGCTTCCTTATTTTAAGGAAAAAATCCTGCCCGAACTCAAATTGGGAAACGTTCTTGTCTCTGCCCACGGCAATAGTCTCCGTTCCATTGTGATGGAGCTCGATCGATTGACCCAAGCACAAGTCCTTGAGCTCAATATTCCTACCGGTGTTCCCATTGTCTACGAGTTCAGCCCAGATTTTAAGATCCTTTCCAAAAAAGTCCTAAGCTGACAATCCCCAAAATTAATTCTTGACGTTAAAAAACCTTGTGATATTATCATACTAAATCGATAGGATGAGTAGGAAAGATGAGACTTTCGAAAAAAGGGGAATATGCTATTAAAGCTTTGCAAACCTTGACCTTTTCCTATAAGGACAAGTCCAATCAACATCTGCACTTAAGGGAAATTGCTGGAAGGGAAGATATCCCGGTCAAATTTTTAGAGCATATTATGGCAGCCCTCAAAAGAGGGGGAGTGGTGAAGAGTGAGAAGGGTAAGGGCGGGGGCTATATTTTGGCGCGATCACCAGATGAAATCACATTAGGGGAGGTGATTCGCTTGATGGATGGGCCTCTTTCTCCCATTGCGAGTGCGGATGAGATTAAAGAGATGATCAGAAGAGGTGACCGCGATAGCGGCATTTATAGTTTTCTTCTTGATGTCAGGGATGCGGTATCTCAGGTGCTTGATAAAGCCACTCTGGAAGATCTTTACACAAGGAATATGGAATTATCCCGCGCTAAAAAAACTTACGCGATGTATCACATCTGAAAGGAAAAGATGAGAGGCAAATTTTTATTCCTGGGATGGATGGCAATTAGCTTTTTTTCTGGCTGTGCAAAATCGAACGATATCACGTTGACGCTCGGAGCTTATACCGCTCCGAGGGAAGCCTACGCCGCCATCATTCCGCTTTTTCAGGAGTATTGGTTTAAGAAAACCGGCCAAACCGTTAAGGTGAAGCAATCTTATCTGGGTTCGGGGGCTCAGGCACGGGCGATTGTCGGAGGATTTGAAGCCGACATCGCGGCTCTCTCGATGGAATCTGATATTGAACTCATTGTGAAAGCCGGTTTGATTCACTCGGATTGGAAGGACCCTCCCTATCGTGGCATGGTCACTACCTCCGTTGTTGCCCTGGCCGTCAGACAAAACAATCCGAAGGGAATCACTGATTGGGCCGATATGATAAAACCGGACCTTCAAATTTTGACGCCGGATCCTAAATCAAGTGGGGGTGCCATGTGGAATATTTTGGCAGCTTATGGGGCGGCGAAAAGAGGTCATGTGAACGGTTATGAAGCGAGTGAAAATGGAGCGAGGAAATTTCTTGCGGATGTTTTCAGAAATGTGACTGTTTTCGATAAAGGGGCCCGTGAAAGTATTATCAATTTCGAACGAGGCATTGGGGATGTCGTGATCACTTACGAAAGTGAGGTGCTGGTCGGAAAGAGGGGAGGCCAGATCTACGAACTCGTTCTTCCGACTTCCACGATTCTTGTCGAGAATCCGGTGGCCGTGGTGGATCATTATGCCGAAAAACACGGCGTGAAAAAAGTGGCTGAAGCCTTTCGGGATTTTCTTTGGACAGAACCCGCCCAGGCAGTTTTCGCGGAGTTTGGTTTACGGCCGGTGGAAGAAAAGGCAAAACGTGAGCATGCCTCCAAGTTTAGTCCTGTACAAGATCTTTGGACTGTCGATTATTTGGGTTCGTGGAATCGGCTCATCCCTCAATTTTTCGGACCCCGAGGAATCTTCACTGTTGTGATGGAAGAAATTCGAGAGAGAAAATAAATGGGGAAGATCAGT
>Ga0209515_10004316_pt1 | contig 19319 bp, 23 predicted proteins | sample Subgroupgradi54m_FD_187454 | JGI IMG/M metagenome (GOLD analysis project Ga0209515, IMG submission 187454) | Subsurface groundwater microbial communities from S. Glens Falls, New York, USA - GMW60B uncontaminated upgradient, 5.4 m (SPAdes)... ...
CAAAAGATAGCGCTCATGTCCACCATATATTTGATGGTCGCAATAGCGCTTTTTATTGTCATTTTGCGATCAGCGAGCTTTCCAAATTCTGCGAAAGAAAAGAAGGGATGAAGAAATCGGCAATAGGATAAAGTGCTGATGCGCGCAATGCGCGCATCAGCTTTTTCATAGTATAGAGAGAACTCTGCATAAGTTCAGATACATTTGGCACTCCTCGTAAATGAGGAGATATGCGCCAATTCAACAAGTTTCGGGATACCAAGGGATTTCTCTCCGCATGGGAGCGTACGCTACGCTTCCGGCATATGAGAAACCAACGAGAGGTGGAGCGGAGAGTCAAGATACTCTCATTCTGGGAGAAACACGGGGATACAGCAGCACGAGACGCATTCAAGGTCTCCCGCCGCACTCTGTACCGGTGGCAGGCGGCGCTCCGAAGAGAACGGGGGAAACTCAATGCGCTGGATCCCCACAGTACGGCGCCCCGCAATCGACGCAGGAGGATATACCCACAGGGATTCACTAGACAGATCATCGCGCTTCGCACTGCCCATCCCCGTCTCGGGAAAGAGAAGCTCACGCCACTCCTCCATGATCAAGGATTCCCCGTATCCGTCTCTTTCACCGGCAGGACACTGACGGATCTCAAGAAAGCGGGACGCCTGCCGTCTCCCGTACGACTCTCTCTTTCCGGGAAGACCGGCAACCTCATTGAGCGCAGAGGAAAGCCACGGATCAAGAAACTCCGCCGTCCCCGAGGATACCGCGTGCTTGAAGCGGATACCGTGGTACGGTTCATTGACGGAGCGAAGCGCTACATCCTCACGGGTATTGATACGGAGAGGAGAACAGCATTTGCAGCCGCCTACACCAATCACGGGAGCGCCTCCGCATCTGACTTTCTGAAGAAATGCACGATTGCGTTGCCCGATTGTCCCACGGCACTCCAGACCGATAACGGGAGTGAGTTTGCCTTGCACTTTGCCCATACCGCAGACGATCTCTCCCTCACGCACTTCCATACCTACCCTCGTTCTCCCAAGATGAACGCGTACATTGAGAGATTCAACCGGACACTGGATGAGGAGTTTCTTCAATGGAACCGCTCCCTCTTACGGGATGATGTTGCCGCATTCAATGACAAACTGATTGACTGGCTCTTGTGGTACAACGGAGAACGACCTCATCATGCGCTTGGACAGGTGTCTCCCTTCCGTGCCATGATGCGATCATTACCAGTGAGTGAGTGCCAAATGTGGTGGACGGATACAGCTTCTTGACAACCTGACCGTCCTCCTATAAGCTATAGGCAATAGATCCTTATCGTGTGCTTCGGCTACGGTAAGTAACAAGAGCCCCGAGGGGCTCTTGTTTTTTATGGGTACAGAATATATCATTCTTGATATATGAATCAAAAACGCATAGCAGTTTTTATAGATAATAGCAATGTTTTTCACCACATCCACGACATAAGGAAGATTGATAAAAATTGGGTTGCTCGGTATGACCCCTTAATACTTGCAAAAAAGTTGGCTGGAGGCAGAGATCTGGTATATGTGGGTTTTTATTGCGTGCGCCCGCCTGCCTATCTTCTTAACGGAAGTATACAGGAACAAGAAAGGTATAATGTAACACAGAGATATTATAGTGAGATACAAAAACTCTCACATGTTTTTATAAAATTTGGTGATTTGAAGGGAACCAGAGGCCAATTACAGGAAAAAAACTTGGATACTCAATTAAGCACTGATATGGTAGCCATGGCCGCTCTTGATGAGTATGATGTGGCTATCCTCGTCTCCAATGATGGAGATTATAAGAGTGCGATTGAAAATACTAAAAGATTTAATAAAAAAATTGAGAATCTATTCTTCAAAGGTAGCTTGTCTATGGCTATTGATGGTATCTGCGATATTAAGCGACGAGCTCGTAAGTCTTTTTTTATAAGACTGGGTGGTATTGATCCAGATTAATATCACACCAGCAATCTCAAATCGGGTATGTAAATATGCTCCTTTTGCCGCTCAAAAATAGTTCTAACATCGTCCACAGTGCGGAGCCCTATAGGTTGATTGCGAGTTGCGAGTATCCTATCAAACGGATTTCGTAAGGAAAACTCTAGCTTTTTCCCTTGTAGCTCGCAGTTCTGAAGTAGAAAGTTCAAAAATTGCCGTTTTTCTGGCACTTCGGAACTCTTGAATATCTCAAGGGCTCTTTTTGCTACATTTAGCACTGTATTTGCGGTCAAATAGAACTCTTCATCAGCTTCCGAGTGAATACGCATATCAACGAGGATTTGGCCTTGCCGTTCTTTATACTCTCGCAGTTTCTTGTCATACATTTCTTCTGTAATCCACCATCGGCTCTACCATTGAAAACTCAATTTTCTTGCCGCCAGTGGTTCTAATGCCAGTTGTTTTTAGCTCGTCGCGGTAAAGTGTTTGGTTTCCTGTTTCGCCGGTTTGCGACAACTCTCTGCCGTTGCCTTCAATTTTCGGTTCTTTTCCGTCAAACGGCTTAATACGCAAACTCGGCACCGCTTCAACAGTAAATGGACCAGTTACTCTTACTTTATTTTTTTCAATGATTGGTTGGTCATAAAGCGTTTCTTCTTTTTCTGCACCTTCTTGTGCAATAGATTTAACGGTCAAATGTGGAACAGTTCTATATTTTAGCCCACTCCTAATGCCTTCTGCTTTGTGCGCTAGTTCGTAGTAATCAAAATTGGCAGTCATCAATCTTTGTTTTGCAAGAGTTATGGCAACTCGCGAAGTATCGCATGTAATCCAACGCCGCCCCCATTGTTCGGCTACAAAAGCAGTTGTTCCAGAACCACAAGTCGGATCAAAAACTAAATCACCGGGATCCGTACACATCAATAAACATTTTTCAACAATAGTAGTATTAGTTTGAACAACATAAATTTTATCTTTCGGTCCAACTGTACGCGCCCACAAATTATTTAATTCAGTAACAGGGTAATCTTCATGATAAAGAATTAGGCCAAGTGTTTTTCCGGCATTTACAATTCTATTCTGTTTGATTAAATTATTTATTCCTTCTTTGTTTGTTACCCAACTCCCATTTTTAGGACTGTATTTATTGCCCTTAAATTCAATTTCAAAAACACAGCTAGGCGTAAAACCCGCTGCAATCATAGAGACGATTTGAAAGATTCTCGAATTTTTGGGAAGCAATTCGTGATTATTAATCTCCTCTTCTGACATGATTCTTCTGACGCCATCTGGTAGCTCAACCCATTTCCACGACTTATCGCCCTCTATGATTTGATCTATGAATAACTTATGGAATTTAACTCCTTTCTCTTTGTTGCGAGCATACCAAACAATATAGTCTGACATCGATTCTAAATACGACGCCCTCAACGGACGAGTCTTTTTTCTAAATGTAATTAAACTCATAAAATTCTCGGGTTCAAATATTTCGTCCAATAGCTCTCTTACATGATGAACATTTTCGTCGCTAATCTGTACAAAAACACTTCCACTTTCATGAAGCAGTTCCTTGGCAAGTAATAATCTATCGCGTAAATGCGTCAGATAACTGTGGATATCCAGTTCCCACATATCGCGGAATGCCTGAATCATTTCCGGTTCTGCCGGAATATCCTCATCTCGGTCTTTGACGTCTTTCTTATCCACAAACGGCTGGAAATTTGAGTTGTATTTGATGCCGTATGGCGGGTCCATATAAATCATCTGCACCTTGCCCGCAATGCCTTCTTTGTTGAGCAAGCTGTTCATCACTAAAAGAGAGTCGCCGGCAATGAGGCGGTTGGTCCAGTCCTGCTCGTGCTTGTAAAAGTCAATCGCTTTATTGAGCGGCGGCTCGTTGTCCGGCTGCTCAAAAAGAGAGACCTGCTTTGGTCCGGTATCTTTTTTGAGAAACGATTTGATAATCCGTTGGGGGTCAATTCGTTCGTGAATGTGCAAGCTCACATTCTGCACTTCAAATTCCGTTCCTTCCTTTTTCCCAGCCCAGCTCAAATACGGATCAATGTGCGGGTCGTGCTGATACTTTTTCTTGTGATCTATCGGATCGGTCACGCTGGAAACCAAACCAACCAGCGGGATATTTTTCCGCTTCGCACCCTTGTGATCGTATGTCTCAACCTCTACTTTCTCATGAGATTTTTTTCTTGGCATAATTTCTTCATTAAGTGTGATGTGGCACATCCCATTGCTATTTCCCACCATACCGCATTCTGACCAATTTTTGAAGTGCCCAGCCATATAAAACTGCAACCAGATTCCTTGCCCTCTTATGCCCATCCGGATTATCATAGGAGCATGAGACGATTCATCATCATATTTGTTGCAGGCGTCATCCTTGTTCTTATAGGATACTTTCTCTTTTTTCGCACCGCATCGGAACCGCAAGTCATACCTCAAGGCATCGCATCCTCGGAGCCTGCTCAAAGTCCTGTCCCGTCTCTTTCTCCTCCCGATATCACTGCTGACGATGTGCGAGCAGCCGGATTTGCCGGGACGATACGGCAAGAAGTGCCTACTGACACTCCGTATCTTATGTACAGGCCTCCGGCAATCTATTTCCGCGTGGGAAATGTTCATACGAATCAGATATCGGATCTACTCATGATCTCAGAGGTGCCGATTGCAAATCCCAATGAACCGCTGTTTTTGTACGGGTCATCCACGATTCCCTTTGTCATTCCTAACGGCAGGGGGCAGGAAGCTACAACCATAGACGGGCGCACGGTCATTAACTTCATCAAGAATCATGAGTATGTCGTGGTTATGGGTCCGGGATCCCAACAGGTTGAAAATCTTGCTTTGATTGTGGCGGAGAAAGTTCAATAGCATTATTATATGGATGAGTATATTGAAAATTTTTACTATCTGCTCCCTAAGATCATTAATGGGCATCAGATTGATTTATCGTACCTTGATGTCATGCGTCCTTGGGCAATCGGAGCTTCATGCCTATTTCTCATTGAGCGTCAGCAGTTTGAAGACAGGGGAATTATTTTGCCAAAAAATGAAGAGATCTTACGCTATCTGAAACAGATGCATTTTGATGAACGACTCAAGGAGTTTGGCTATATGGAAGCATCATCTATACTTGCCGTCGTCCCAATCTCTGAACAGGAGGATTTGAATGTGCACAAGACAACGCACTGTCGTTACGGGGATGAGTTTAACGCACGACTTGGCCAGTTTGAGCGGATGTTCCGAAACTTCGGCCTGAATGATGAAGACGCCAAGCGGGCGCTCGTGATCTTCGGTGAACTTGGCAACAATGTGTTTGACCATAATTTAGGTAATTGGCCAACAAATTTCAGTGGATCAATAGTCGTTGCTCAAAACTATCCTCAAAAGAAACGAATTGAATGTGTGATTGCCGATGCTGGAGTCGGGTTCCTTGGTTCCCTACGGGCGGCATTTCCAGCTTTGCATAGCGACCTTGAAGCGATCCAAAAGGGTCTTGAGGGTTATACCGGCAGAATAGGGGAGACCAGAGGCAATGGGCTAAAGACCATTCAAAACTGGACAATAAACAATTTTCATGGTATTCTGAATATACATTCTGGAAGGGGGTTAGTGCAGGTAGACGAGAATGGCATACAGACAAAGGAGGTCATGCCAATTTTGGGAACTCTGGCTCAGTTTGTGTTATACTATCAATAAGTTATCTTTCTATGATTCTCGAGTTGAAAAAATTTGGAAAAATATTGAACAATCGCTCCACAGGCCGGGAAGCGGTTTTGCGCGCGCGTCAGATCGTGAACGGCGAGAAAGATACGCTGGATGATTTGATTTTAGATTTCAGCGAAGTTGATGTGGTCACCCCATCATTTGCAGATGAATTTATTGCCGGACTCAAAGCGCAGTACCCGCAGAAGAAGATAAAGATTCAGGGTGCGGAGGGTAACCCCGTGCTTCAAGAGGTGCTCCATCTTGTAGATCAAGATAAGATGCTTGCGGGCGGACGTTGATATGTGATACCCCCTCTTGTGGAACAGGTGCGAGATGATGGCACGGTCTATCTCCTGCCCGAGGTTGATGATATTAAGGCCAGAAAACAGATTGAGAAGATCTGGCAGGATATCTTTGACTATGAACTCTACGGCTGGTGCACGAATGAGGAATGATAGCCATCAAGACGCACCAAGAAGATGTTCTGGGATTGGTTTGAGGTCGAGTTTCATTCAGAGATTGTTGATTTTTCTGGGAGACCAGTTAGGAAGGAGAAGTGGTAAGCAGATTTCAAGCCAATAGAAAAAGCCGGGATGAACAGTGTTCATGCCCGGCTGGTGATTGAGTGCGATAACACAGAGCTATCGCGGTAAGGGACTATGTTAGCGGAGAAAACATCCTGCCATAGTCGCAACTCATGCACTCCGCCCGATGATAGACATCAAGCGGGACGCTATCCAGCATGAGGGTCTTGTCCATAGCAAGGGGCGCTCTGACGCTTCGTATGAGCAGGGTCCTCTTCTTGCAATTGGGACAGATTTGGAAACGCTTGAGTACGAGCTGCTCAACCATTTCTGCGATGATTACGCAGATAGGATGATACAGCGATTTCATGAATTGCATCCCAGTGTCTCCTCCCGGGCTTTCCCCAATAGGGACTCAACCATCTCCAACAGCGTATAAATGGAGAACGGCTTCCCAAGGAATCCGTTGGCTCCTGCGGCGTATGCTGCTGCAGCCATCTCCGGGGTGGATTCTCCACTCATGAGGATGAAGGAAAGATCATGTAAACTCTCGCTTGCGCGTATAGCATGGAGAAGCGTAAACCCGTTCATTCTGGGCATGTTGCAGTCGGAGAGAACAGCATCGGGCTTCTCGCGGTTTAACGCCGCAAGAGCGTCCAGCCCATTCTCTGCCTCAAGCGCGATGTATCCTGATGCTTGAAGGATATCTACCGTGAGCTTTCGGATTGCAGAGTTGTCTTCTGCAACCAGTATCACTATCCGTTGCGGGGGCATACCATATTCTCCTTTCAAGGATTGATAGACTGATCAACGCCGCTGATCGCGTGTTCCGCAATGGACAGATAGTCCCGGAACGTCCTGTGCCTCTCATCCATCGGGAACATAATCCCGATCTTGGTAATCGGCTGGCCAACGCGTTTCTGCATGCGAGTAGACCATACAAGAGCTCTCCGTACATTCGCGAACAGAGCGAGCTTCCGGAGCATTTTCCGTTCAGATCGCGATGGGCAGAGAAGCGAGATGCGCACATCGCTGCAGTGCCGGTTCTTGGTGATCGAAAGCGCGATTGGTAGTTGCTGATCACCGCATGTCACGTGTCCTCCTACCGCATACTTGAAATTCCCTCTGCGTTCAGTGCACCGGATGCTATTGGGCTTGAACATGACGCCTCTCCTCTTGGCCTTGAATCTGTGAAGAACAGAATAGCTCACGATGAGCAATTTCCTGTTCGGAGGATACCATATTGAGTTGTTTCTGTCAACTTCACGCGCATCTTTTTCTCCGATGAAAAAGGCGGCGCAGAGAATCATCTCTGCCCGCCCTTGCTCGTGTCTATAGTAGCTCATCTCCTTCCTGAATGGTGACCTCCCTGTCCATGATGCTGATGGCCGTCATGATGCGAATGACTATGCCACCATCGGTTACGCGGAACGGCATAGTCGTATCCATAATATCTGTAGGGATACGAGTACCCGTAGGTGTACGGGGACGAATAGTACCCGTACGATCCATACGAGCTGACTCCGTCATAATCGGCTCCTTTCTTTTGGCGCTTTATCTCTCGTCCCGAAATACCGGTTAACTGGCAAGTCAGGATATCAAGGGTGGGGGGACAGGACACATCCTCCTTCATCTCGCCATGGGAGGTTAGGCCATAGCGCTTGCGCCATTCTTAATGCCAGATCAATTGCCTCTGTCTGTATGATCCCTCGGGCAGCATAGAGATCGGCTTCGGCGATTCTGCGGATATCATATGGCCCTGAAATTGAGAACGGCAGACCGAATTCTTCCCGGGAGACAGGTCCGCGCACGTCATGCAGCGCGCCGTCAGGACGCTCTAGGCCGGCATGACGGATAACGTCTACGCGTATGAGGCCGACAATCGGCCAGCCGATGTTGCGATGGAGGGCTATGGCAAGCGCATAGCACTCTCCGTCGAGAAAGATGGCTCTTGCCAGAGCATGAAGCATGTGCTCGTCTTCCTCATGGAATTGCTTGAGGATTGTTGGCATGTTCCGTACCTTTCAATTATTGATGCGTTGGAGATATGTGAAAGACCTTCTTCATGCCACGATAGGAAAGATGCGGGACGGAGTCAAGGATGTCACAGAAAAAATCCCCGCACAGCGTGCAGGGAAACAACGAATGAATTTTGGCGCCTCTCGCATCAACCCGACACGCGAGACGACGTCTATCCTTTGCCCGCAGAAAAACTCTTGATCTTCTGATCCGCAAGGATCATGAGACGGATGATCTCATCTGCCGGATATCGCACATTGTCGCATCTGGCGTTTATTGAGTAGCGGCGCATGCCTTTTGCCCGTTTTCTCCGTATCTCGTATCCCCCCTTTATATCCACAATGACTCGTATCTTGTCCAACCAGCTTAGGCATTGTTCTAGTGCCTCCGGCTGCATTCCTCTGCGCAGCAACGGCTTTTTCAAGACAACGTATCCAAGGGGGTGATCTCCAAAGCGTGAAGCATTGGTCCCCGGAGCAAGAAACATAAGGAGAACGTTCTGCACGCAAACAGGATCAAGATGCTTCGGGATAAAATTCTCAACTGGGAGCAGCGCTCGATAGCGTTCGTAGTAGCGCTCCGCTTCTTTTGTCTCTGCGAAGGAGGCGTCTTGTTTCTCCCGCGAGGAGGCGATTTTCCGCGCCCGCCAGAGATAGAATTGAGCCGCCCCTATTGACTGATTGTTGACGGATGCCAGAGCGACGCGAATCTCCCCCAGTGCTTTTTTCCGATCAGGATCACCTTCATCTTCGTGCAGAACGGTTATCTCCCGCAGGATGCGCTCGGTCTCTTTATGCGGCGGCTTTATCCTTGGCACCGCGTCTTCTTCTCTGCCAGGTTTCGTTGCTGGAGCATGCCCGATTAAAGAAATTGGAGATGTGCCACTGCGGCGTGTTGCGTCCTTATGCGCAGGTGTCTTTACGAGCGCAGACCCTGCGGAATGCGGCTGCGGCGGCAGAGGAAAAGTCAGGATGGCGGCACACCGCCTCCATGCTCTTTGTGAGATATCGCGTATGCCGCGGCGCAACAGGATGCATGTCCCAGACACGGCAAGGATGAAACAGAGCAGTTGCGTCCAAAACAGCACCCTCTTTTCTTTTCCGCTCATTGTGGCTGATAAAGTGCTCATCTCTTCAAGCGGGAGAAAGTCAGGAAGCGTCTCGTACCGAAGCCCTGTGTCCATGCGAATCCACTGATGCATGAAAAACTCTTTTCCTTCATGCCAGTGCAGAAGGGGACTGTAGCGGAGAGATCGTTCGGGAGGCGTTTGCGCACCGTCCGAAGCACTATCATGGTACGGGCGCTCAAAAAGACCGATAATAACACCGGCTCCGGCGCCTTCTATCTCGATGAAATGGATCGCTCCGGATGCAGCGATGCGCAGTCCCTCTGCGGTGAGCTTGCGCAGCGCCTGGACATCTGCTGGCGAAGAGATTCCGGCACGCATGATGCGCTCCAGATGCGGCGACAATGCGGCGCGATCTCTTCGCTCCCAGACCACCAGATAGCCGCGCTTTTCCAACGCTTCGGTCAAGCGGGCTTTCAGGAAGAAACTGCTCCATCCGGGATCTGCGGGCGATGTCGACAGCGCCACGCTGATAAGAAGAATGCAGGCTCCGACTCCAAGAAGCGCTGCGCCGAACCGTTTCATTTCATGCTCCTTTTTCAGACGAGGTTGATGGGAATGTGAAAGGACTCGTGTACGGTAATTATCGCAGAAAATCACCGTATGGCAACAGGTGTTCTCCATCGGTGTCGCGGACACTTTCTTTTTCCCCGCGCGCATGGCAGAGTGGAAGAGACCGTACGTTCTTTGCCATATCCCGTTCTTGAGGAGCAAAACAATGCTCTGGCTGAATCTGTCTGTGATAACCCTGTTCATCGTGGCCGTCTTTGCGCTCCTGATCCGGCTCATCTTCGGATGCTCGCCGTTGACAAGCATCATGATTTCGTCAGGGTGGCTCACGGGAGGCGCTTTAGCCGCGTGTGGCGCAGTGCAGTGGATGAGGAGGAGGAATCAATGGATTCCCGAACATTTGAAGAATCGTTCATGATGCATTACGGAGGTCTCTATAACCTTGCCATGCAACTGACCGGAGATGTTCGTGACGCAGAGGATTTGCTCCAGGAGACACTTCTCAGAGCATGGAGGTTCAGAGACCGCTTTGAGCCGGGAACCAATGCCAAAGCGTGGATCTTCACGATTCTGCGCAACACGTTCATCAATGAGTACCGGAGAGCGAAGAAGCAGAAACTGGAGGGCACCGAGAAAACCGAGTACGCATCGCGGTACCACTCAGCGCAAACCACCGATATGACTCTCAATTTCATTCGGGATGATCCTGCGCTCGTTTTGAGCGATCCCGTGCTCCATGCGCTTGAGAGTATCCCGGAAGAGTACCGCGAGACACTATGGCAGCGTGTCGTGCTGGGGCGCGAATATGCCGAGATAGCCAAAAGCATCGGATGCCCGGAAGGCACCGTGATGAGCCGCCTCTTTCGGGGGAAGCGGCAAATGCGGGAATGCCTTGCGTCTTGCGTAGAGCGCACCGCGCGCAGCGTGGTACTCGCAGAACCGTTCAATACGCATTACAGCAGCCCAAGAGGATAATGATATGGCTGCACAAAAAAGAGCAACCGATTCTTTGCGAACGGTTGCTCTTTTGAAATTAAACAGGTTGGCCTTCCGGTGAAGACGCGGCAAGCTTGCCGGATCGGGATCATGATCCTCTTAAATGATCTATCCTGGCTCGCCGTGGCTATCCTGGGCGCGACTTCTATCCCAATGTCTCACTTACCCTTGAATCATAGGTTCGGACATCGACCAACATGCGGAGCCAGATAGGATTAACATCAGCGAAAGCTGGTGTTTTTCCTTTATTCACGGGCTCTTTTGGCGGTTCGAAAGTGTTTTTTTCGTCTATCTTTTCTCCCAACATCTGCATTACTCGGGCAGAGACCATTTTAAAGGCTTTATGGTATGAAATCTCAACTTTCTTGCCATTTATCGTCGAGTTCGAAAATAAAAGGGACATAAGCAGTTTCTTGTCGTCGACCATTTCGATACTGCTTCGGTTTACATAAATCTTTCGCGCTTCCTTGGCCATTTGTAGAAAGGTCGATCCCATATCGTAGTACTTGAGGTTGGCATTCTTAGCGGTTAATTGTAGTGTCTTTTTGTGCCAAGTCGTAATACACATATCCTTATTGCAACTTACTGCCCTAACTAGTAACAAGAGGCGGGCTTGATTTATTCGTTACAATCCGCTATAGTTGATATATCGGATTAAATATATGGCAAATAACAACAAATTAGACCATCGGCTAGAGCATTTACCGGCCGAAATCTGGTCAAAAATAGCAAAAATTGATGAGTTAAAGGGGCAATGGATCGCCGGAGCGCAACTCTCACCCCAAGTATTAGGTCGTCTAAAACGATCTGTTTTGATTACCTCAACCGGAGCATCGACACGCATTGAGGGGGCGAGGCTTTCCGATGAAGACGTAGAAAAGCTCATGCGAGGTATTGATATACAAAAATTTACTGATCGTGACAAACAAGAAGTCAAAGGATATTACGAGTTGCTTGAGAACATGTTTAATTCTTGGAAAAGTTTGAAATTCAATGAAAGCACTATCAAACACTTCCATAAAGAACTCCTTAAATATGTAAAGAAGGACGAAGAACATCGAGGCGACTACAAAAAAAGAGAAAACCAGGTGCAAATGATAAATGCCGCGGGTGAATCCGTTGGAATACTTTTTGACACCACGCCTGCATATCTATCTCCCAAACAAATGCAGGAGTTAGTTGAATGGACGGGAGAAGTTATCGCGGAGAAAAAATATCATCCGCTTCTCATAGTTGCCAGCTTTCTTGTTGAATTTTTGCAGATCCATCCATTTCAAGATGGCAATGGCCGTCTTAGCCGCGTGCTCACCAATCTTCTTTTATTGAAAGAGGGATATTTATATATGCCTTATGTCTCCCATGAGAAGATTATTGAGGATAATAAGCCGGAGTATTATCTTGTGCTTCGCCAGAGCCAAAAAACATTCTTGTCAGAAAACGAAACCATCGTCCCATGGTTGGATTTTTTCTTGACTATTTTCTTGAAACAATCAGAGATGGCTATCGATCTTTTGTCCAAAGAAAACACTGAACGATTGCTTACGCAAAAACAGCTCGCTGTCTGGAATTATCTCCAAAAAGTTGCCAGTTCCACACCGCGCGAGATTTCCGAACAGACGAAAGTCGCTTATCCGACTGTCAGGCAAGCGATCGATAAACTGATGCGACTCAAAAAGATTGAGCGCATCGGACAAGGTCGTTCAACGAGCTATAGAAAAACTTCCGTAAGGTAATCACAAAATAAATTTATGAAAATAAAAGACCTGCCAAAAGTTGATAGACCGCGAGAAAAACTGGAAAAATACGGTCCGGAGCGACTTTCTGATTCAGAACTTTTGGCTATTCTTTTACGAACCGGAAGCGAAGGTATAAATGTCGTGGAATTATCCAATAAGATTTTAAGGAAATTCAGTGGCGCTGGATTGGCCAAAGCGTCGGCCAAAGAATTGAAAAATACATTTGGTCTTGGAAGCGCGAAAGCGTGCGAAATTGTCGCCTGCTACGAACTTGGCCGCCGGCATCTACAGAATAAACAATCGGTTCTGCTTTTATCGCCAAAAGATGTTTGGGATGAGCTCAAAGATATCCGTGATCATAAAAAAGAACATTTCGTAATTTTCTTTTTGGATTCCAGAAATCAGGAAATCAAACGTGAAATCATTTCAATTGGTTCGCTTAACGCCAATCTTGTTCATCCGCGAGAGGTGTTCGAGCCGGCTGTCCGACATTTGGCCGCGCAGGTAATTATTGCTCACAATCATCCGGCCGGTGATCCATCGCCATCGCAAGAAGATTCCGATATAACCAAGCAACTGGTGGATGCAGGTAAGCTTCTTGGAATCGAAATTAGAGATCACGTAATCGTAAGCAAAACTAACTTTTTCAGCTTTGCCGAACACAAATTGATTTAAATACTATGACCAATCAAGACACAACTGGAAAAAAGTTCATGCGCGAGACCGACGCGCGAATTCTTATTGATCGCAGACTTCGCGAAGCCGATTGGGATATTGAAAACAAAAACCAGGTTTCTACGGAAGAGACTTCACAGAACGGTCGCGCCGATTATATTCTTAAAGACTCAAGGGGTCGTGCCATAGCCGTTATAGAGGCAAAACGTTTTTCTGTTGATCCGGCTTCCGCTAAACAGCAGGCTCTTTCATATGCAGAATCCATCAATGCTGGTTTTATTTTCTTATCAAACGGTGAGGATATTTATTTTTGGGATTATAAATACCGGCCAGAACAAAAAGTTGCCACTTTTTTCTCGCAACGCGATCTTGAGAAAATCCAAACTCTTCGGCTTGAGCAAAAACCGTTGTCGGCTATTCCTATTCCGGAAAAGTATTACAAAGGCGGTGAATGGCGTTCGCCTCGACCATACCAGAAAGAAGCGATGCATATTATGGATAAGGCCCTTGAGGGCGGCAAACGCAAAATGCTCTTGGTTATGGCAACGGGTACTGGTAAGACCGACACGATTGCGCTCTATCTCAAGCGACTCTTTGAAGCCGGCCTTGCTAATCGCGCGCTCTTTTTGGTAGATCGCATTGATCTGGGAGTTCAAACAAAAGAAGTCTTTGATGAAATCCTTACAGACTACCCGTCTAAACTACTCTACGGTGGTAAACAACGTGACGAATCGTCAATAATCATTTCAACTCTCCCGACTCTTTATTCCCAGCTTTCATTGTTCACCAGCGGTTATTTTGATGTGATCATTTCTGATGAAGCTCATCGTTCAATTTTTGGAATTTATAACGGCGTCCTCTCGCACTTTGATGCCATTCGCATTGGAATGACAGCAACTCCTAGTGGATATGTTGATCGCAATACTTATAAACTTTTCGGTTGTTGGGATGAGACAGAACAAAAAGGGAAACCGACTTTTATGTACAGTATCCGCCGAGGAGTCAAAGACGGTTTTCTTGCCGGTTATGACATTGTGCAGATTGATACGAGAGTATCGCTTGAGGGTATAAATTTTGAAGGTGAAGATTACAGTCCTGAAGATTTAGAACGAAAGATAAACATACCAGCTAGAAACGAGCAAGTCGTCCAAGCTTATTTTGCCGAAGAAGAAAAACGCGAACTGAAAAAGCAACGCAAGGCTATTGTCTATGCGGTTACCAAGCGTCACGCCGCCCAGCTGGCTTACTATTTTAATCAGGCCAAGCCGGAACACAAGGGCAGGTTTGCGGAGGTTATTACTTCCGATACCGAAGATCCGCGCGGTTCCATCCGTCGCTTTAAACTCGAAGAAATGCCAACGATTGCAGTTTCCGTCGGTATGATGGACACGGGTATCGATGCTCCATCAGTCGAGAATATAATCATGGTTCGTCCAACACAATCACCGATCTTATATCAGCAGATGCGTGGCCGTGGCAGTCGCCTTGATTCTCGGATTAATAAAAAATCATTTCGGATTTATGATTTTGCCGGTGTAACTAAATATTTTAACGACGAAAGTTACAATCCATATTCAGAAATTGCCAAAACTAAAGCCGGCATCCCCTGGGGGATGGAACCCAAGGATTTTACCGAGGAAGACATTGAAGTGCCGGCTGGCTTTATTCAGGTTGCAGAGACCGCTCAAGAAAATATTGATGTCGTTATAAAACGCGCCTATGTTGAGATTGGAGCTGAAGGAGAAAGAATAGATTCTGATGACTATCAAACGGCATGGGAGCGGCAGGTTCAGGAGCTTGCGCAAGCAGAGCCGTTGGTAAAGAAAGTAAAAGATGGTCAGGAACTCTCCAATGACGAATCTCAAATTTTAGCGGACCGTCTTAACTCGCCCAAGTATTATTTCAACGAAGCGAACTTAAGGGAAGCATATCGCTATCCGTTGGGCACTCTGAATGACTTCATAAAAACAGCCCTTGGCATCCAAAATCTCCCGACTGAAGAACAATTATACGAAGACCGGATCGGTGAACTGTTTGAAGCGTGGATGATTGATAAGCAATTTGAGCCGGAACAGGCCAAGATTTTACGTTTGGTTAAGAGCCAATACATTGCTCGCCGCTCACCGATTGAGGTTTCTATTTTCAATGAACCAATTTTCCAACACATCGGGGGTCTTAACTATGTTTTGCGAGTCTTTGATGAAGGGTCGCTAAAAACCACGATCAAAGAATTAAACGAAGGTGTTTTTGCTCAACAATATGCAAAATAATATCCAACAATTAAGAGAGGAATTCAAAAGTAAAGTCGCGCGGCTCAACGATTATCTTTGGGGCGCAGGATTGAAAGATCCGGTTACCCGAATCCAGCAGATCAGTTTTCTGTTTTTCCTCAAAATGCTCGAGGAGCAAGATATCGCTATGGAGAAAGAGGAAAAGCTCACTGGGCGCGAGCACAAGTCTATTTTCGCAGACAAAACCGAAAAATTTCGATGGTCTCGCTGGCGTGAGAAAACTGGCGACAATTTGTATAAATTTGTTCGGGACGAAGTATTCCCGTTTATTGACGAGCTTCACAATGGCCATACCAACATTCGCCAAATCTTTCATGGCGCTAAGCTTCTTATTCCCGACGAGGTAACGCTCAAACGGACAGTAGAAATTATAGACACCATAGAATTTTCCAATTTGGACACGGATATCAAGGGCGATCTATATGAATCGCTTCTTGCCAGCATTGAATCGGCTGGTGAGCTAGGGCAGTTTCTGACTCCTCGTCACATCGTTCGCGCGATTGTTGAAATGGTAAACCCGAAAATTGGCGAGACAATTTTTGATCCAGCGTGCGGATCGGCCGGTTTCTTAATTACGGTTTATGAATGGCTCAAATACAAAAACAGTGACAAGAAAAATATTGAGGATCGTGATGGTAGAAGTATTGGTTATGGCGATAAGTTGAACAAAGAGCAATGGGAATTCCTAACCACTAAAACATTCCACGGCTATGACGTAGACCCGGAAATGGTTCGCCTCGCGTTGATGAATCTTATTTTGCACGGCATTGAAGGCGCGCATGTCCGCAGAAAGGATACGGTTGCCGGTGCCGAAGACGAAGAGGATTTGCGACGGTTCGATGTCATACTCACCAATCCGCCGTTTGCCGGTAAGGTTGACAGGGAACGGATAAAGCCGACTCTTCCGGTCAAATCTAATAAGACGCAGGTGCTTTTCTTGGGGTACGTCATTAACTCACTTAAACCGGGCGGCCGGGCTGGTATAATTTTGCCGGAAGGTTCGCTTTTCGGCACAAATAAAGACGATAAAGATATCCGACGCTTTTTGCTTGAGAACACAAAACTGGAGGCAGTTGTCTCAATGCCGGCTGGAGTATTCCAGCCCTATGCCGGTGTAAAAACTAGCTTTCTGATTTTCAAAAAGAAGTCCGCGCCAAAGCTTGATGAAAAAGAAAAGGTTTGGTTTTTCGATATGAAAGGCGACGGCTCGTCGCTCTCGGCCGCTAAAAAGTTCGGTCCGCAATACAAAAACGATATTCCGAAATTATTAGAACTCTGGAGCAAGGGGCAAACGGTTGCTAAACCTTACTCATGGTTTACCACCGTAAAAGAGATCGCCGAGAACGATTATATTCTATCGGCCAACACTTATAGCCCATACAACGGCGAGGAAGAAACAAATCATCGTGATCCGAAGGAGATTTTAGATGAGATTGAAATAGAGAAGAAAAAGCTTGATACAGCATTAGGTGGAATCAATAAACTGTTATGAAAAGCGAATTTGTATATTTTTCCAAAGAAGCAGTAATCGCATTTCTGGGGAAGCATGGAAGGCCAGAGACGAAGGATTACGAATTTGCTGCCGCACTTATCATTCATCGCTTTTGCGAAAAGCAATGGGGCAATGATTGCTGGATAGGTTTTAGAATAAGGCCAGAATATTCAGGTTCTTTGCCGTCTTACAATTCCGAGCGCCAAATCGGCTTAGAAGAAATTGCAAAGCTTTTTAGTAAAGGCGTGGACGAAGATAGTCCAGTTGATTTCGTTATCGTAAAAAGAGCCAATATAAATAAAGCCCAGGGAATGGTATTTCAGGTAAAACGATTCGGTATAGGAAGAGACAAAAAAGACACAGACGAATTGGTCGCTTACCTTAATTCATTTTCAAAAAAATATAGCAAAACGAATGCCAATCTTCTTATTTGTTTGGATGATTGGGTAAAAATTGATATGGAAAAATTACACGCTGGACTTGATACGGCAAATTTCCCATTCAATAGAATATTATTCACATGGATAGTTGAGGGTATGGTTCATATTAAGGATGTGTATCCTAAGGGTGAAACAGAGCAATATCCAATTACTGACCTCTTTTCAAAAAGTTAGATAAATTTATGCAAGACATGAAAGTAAAAATTGGAGATCGTGAGTACACACTAAACAACAACAGTGGTAAGCTCGATAGGGCAAAAATTGATGCCGGTGAGAGGGCTACAAATGAGCAGGTACTTGCTCACTACGACAAACTGGCCGGCCTTATTAAAGATGAGAGCGGCAACAAAATCGAGAATGGTCAATTTTGGGGAGCAGAAAAGTCGCGGATAGCAGACGAACCACGACAATTGAAATACAAAACCGACGAGGATCTTATGGATATAATGCGGAACAGTATCGACAATCAATATGTGCCGTCATCTATCTATCACAAAGCAAAACAGGAATTCGAGTTTAGAAAAACCCAGAAGCAGGAAGGCGGAGCCGTTCAAGAAACGAGCCAAAAATCAGAATCTGTTTTGAAAAAATATCGCGATGAAATTATTGTCGGTATTATTGTTACTGTCATAGGGGGAATTATTTTGAGCTTTATACTATGACTTTGCCAACAAAAAAATTAGAACCCGAAATTGGTCGCGGCGGAGATGCCGGTGAGGTTTTCATTGCTGCTAGAAAAATTGTTGGCGATGGAAAAATTACAGCAGATGGCGGCGATGGTAGTACTGGCGGAAAAGGTGGGAAAGTTACTATTATTTCTGAAGATAACCAATTTACCGGACAGGTTTCGGCTATGGGTGGTAAGTCACTATCAATAACAAAGAAATGGTGGGAAAAAACTTGGGTGCAGATAATTTTTCTCCTCGGTGCGGTTGCTGGTGTTATTGGGTTACTTTCTTTATTCAAATGAATACTTGGCCAATAAAAAAATTAGGAGAAATAATCTCCTTTCAAAAAGGGAAAAAGATGACGGTTGCCAGCGACGGTGAGCCATATATTGGTATAGATGGGCTAAGAACAAATCGGTATGCCGTTTATACTCAAGAAAAAAATGGGTTGCGTTGTAAGCAAGATGACGTTCTGCTTGTTTGGGATGGCGCACACGCTGGAACAGTAGGGACTGGTTTAAGCGGCTTTGTGGGCTCAACGGTTGTAAAAGTTTTGCACGACGATTCATTAGAAAACAAGTTTCTATTTTATTTACTGAAACTTTTTCAAGAAAAAATTCGCGCAGCGGCTCAAGGTGCCGCAATTCCTCATTTGAACAAAGCTTTTATAAATAGCGTCAAAATCCCTCTCCCGCCTCTCACAATCCAAAAACAAATCGTTGAGCGGTTGGATAAAATCGCCGAGGCGCAGAAATTGAATGATGAACTCATCCAAAAAACCGACGAGCTTTTCCAGTCGCTTCTTCATTCTCTAATTCGCGCGAATAGTGGAATAGTTAAAAAATTGGGGGATATCGCTGAGATAGTCGGCGGCTTTGCATTTAAGAGTGTTGAGTTATCTAATAAAAAAATTAGTGAGGACTATTTACCTGTCATTAAAATCGGAAATGTTTTAAAAAGCGGTGATATTGATACGGAGAATGTGCAATATCACAAGTTTGATAATTCTCTCACAAAATATTTAATCAACGATGGCGATATTTTAGTTGCTATGACGGGAGCAACAGTCGGCAAGGTTGTTAGCTCCCACGCCAACAACTTACTATTGAATCAGCGGGTAGGTTTAATACGATCGCATTCAGAAGGAGCCGATCAACATTTTCT
>Ga0209515_10004317_pt1 | contig 19316 bp, 18 predicted proteins | sample Subgroupgradi54m_FD_187454 | JGI IMG/M metagenome (GOLD analysis project Ga0209515, IMG submission 187454) | Subsurface groundwater microbial communities from S. Glens Falls, New York, USA - GMW60B uncontaminated upgradient, 5.4 m (SPAdes)... ...
GCAGGCGTATCGGAACGAATTGGCAAAGGGATGACCACACTTCTCCACATTAATGCGCGCGCGCCGGAGCCGGAATTGATTGCGCAAGCGGTCGAATTCCTGGAAGCGGGCAAAGTCCTCGCGTATCCGACTGAAACATTTTACGGGCTCGGCGTCGATTTCAGCAACGAACGCGCGATCAAACGGCTCTTCGATTTGAAACGACGCGATCCGAGCCTGCCGATTTCGCTGCTCGTCGCCGACATGCCCATGCTGGAAACCTGCGTCGCGTCCATTCCCGCGCCCGCGCGCAATCTGATTAAAACATTTTGGCCCGGCGCGCTCACGATCTGTTTTCCCGCGTCGACCAATGTGTCACGCAGTCTCACTACCAACACCGGAAAAATTGGCATTCGCATTTCGTCGCATCCGGTCGCGACCGCACTCGTGCGACATTTTGGTCGTCCCATCACGACCACGTCGGCCAATCTGGCGGGCTACCCGCCGTCGCTCGATGTGAAGCATGTGCGCAAATATTTTCAGGAACGTTTAGCGGGCATTATCGATTCCGGGGAATGCTTAGGTCCACGCGGTTCTACGGTCGTCGACATCTCCGAAGAAACCATGGCCGTGATCCGCGACGGCGCCATCTCCGCCGACGATGTCATCAAATGTTTTCAGGGGAGTTGACATTCCCACACGTCATAAAATTGTGTCGTGCGTGTTCGGGTGTAATGCGCGGTGAAGTCACGTTGAAACTCGGCGTCGAAGAGCGGTGCGGTGCTCGTGTAATTACTCATCATGTCGAACGGTGCACCGCCCTTGGGAATGAGCCAGGTGTGGATGGCGCAATCGTGCATTACCGCGCGAGTTGCGGTGGGAATGGCGAGACCAGATTTTTGCATGTCCATGAGCGCCGAGGCATCGAGCAGATACGGTTGTCCCGCAAAAACCAGTAACGGGCGATAGAATGTGCGCGAGTAGTCCCCGCCAAATCCCATGGCCACCGATTTTCCCTCGACTGCCGATTCGTGCAGAATATTTTTCAGGTCGTCTGCAATGCCCGACGGATTATTGCGCAGAATTTTGGTGACGGATTCGATTTGTGCGGCGCAGACCATGATAAGCAGCGTGAGGAGCCAGGCACTGAAAATGCGTTGCGTGTTCTGATGAGATGACCGTGCGACCGCAGCGGCTTTCACGTTGTGCATGACGGCGTACACCAGCAACGGCAACAACGGCATGAGATGATGGCGCCCCGCCCCCGGTTTGGCGGCGATGACACACATCAGCAACGTACTCGCACCCAACGCTGTCACAAATTGCGCGTCGCGCGCGCGCCACGACCAGTCCTGGCGTTGCACAGATGTCACCAGCAGCAACGGTGCTGCGAAAAAAATCGCCCATTGCAGATTGCCAAGCAGTTCCAGCGGATCGAGCCCGTGCTGCGCGGCTTGCTGTAACCAGCGCACATAATCCGCCCACACCACCCCGTGCAAAAAAAGAAACGGCAGACAAAAAATGACCGCGGCAGCGCCCGCGCAGACGGCGACACGCCGCCATCCCTGTTTGTCATACAGCAGGACGACGAGCGGCAGAAAATAGATGACCGCGTGAATTTTTATATTCAGCGCAATCCCGCACAAAACGCCCGCACAGAGCACTTTCCAGAATTGCGCTTTTCCATCGATGCACCAGAGACTCGCCGTGACAACCAGCAACAACAACGGATCGGGCCGCGCCCAGAACGCAACATATTTGAAAATCAGCAACGTGGCCGCCAGCAACGCCGTGCCGAACACACTCATTCGCCACGCGAAATGCCGCCGCAACGTGAGCGCCATGCACACGAGGGTGGCGAGTGCCGAAAAAATGCCCGCCAATTTCGAGATCGTAATGCTCGGGCCAAAAAAGTGCAGCACATGTCCGTTCACGACATATGTGAGTGGTCCGTACAACAGACTGTAGCGTTCGGGGGATTGCAACGCGTGATAGATCGGATGCCCCGTCGCCCACAACCACGACACCGCCGCGATGTTGGGTTCGACATGATCGAAGTACGCCGGGAAAAAAAGATACCAACTGACGAGGCAGAAAAAATAGCACAGCACCAGGCAACTCAGCGGCCACCAATATTTGCGGGCGATGATGAATTCGGAAATGCGCAGCTGCGAGGCCAATAGCGCGAGCACCAAAAAAATCGCCAACGCATACGTCGCCGTCATGCCGGACTCGTTTCCACAATGAAGCGCAGATCGGTGCAGAGCGCGGGATCGAGAACCGTGTGAATTTTTGCAAGCAGGCGCGGTTTCATCATGGAGAGCTCCTGCACCCACGCACTACTGGTGACGCCAATGAGCAACGTCGTGTCTTGCATACGCAACGGCTGCGCCTTCGCCGCAATCGCCTCGCCCACCACAACACTCCACTGCGACCAGAGTTGATACTGGCGCATCTTTTTTTCGTGGCGCGGATTGTTGCCCAGAATGTGTGCGAGGAGTTCGGCGATGGGAGTTGGTTTGTTCATAGGCGTCGCGCGACGCTTCAATGTCGAAAATGTCGCACGCCCGTCACGATCATCGCCAAGCCCTGTTCATCGGCGGCTTTGAAGACTTCAGCGTCGCGCAGCGATCCGCCGGGGTGGATAATCGCCGTGGCGCCGGTGGCGGCGATCGCGTCGATACCATCGCGAAATGGAAAAAACGCGTCGGACGCGGCGACCAAGACTCCGGCGACGTTCGGTACATATTGGCGTTGACGCGCGGCCGCGATCTGCACGGAATCCAGGCGCGACATTTGCCCCGCACCGACACCGCAACTCATGTCGCGCGTGGCCAACACGATGGCGTTCGAATGCACATGTTTACAAATCCGCCACGCCAAATCGAGCGCGACCAGCTCGTCTGCGGTTGGCGCGCGTTTGCTGACCACTTTTCCATAATCCCTTTCCCCTTTGGGAGAGGGCTGGGTGAGGGGGCCGCTCAATATGTTATCGGGTGATTGTCGCAACACGCCGCCACACGCACTGCGCACCAGAAATTTTTCGCCGCGGCGTGCATGAAAACGCACCACGCGCAGATTTTTTTTCGTCGCCAATTTTTCCAGCGCCTCTGTGGAAAATTCGGGCGCACAGATCACTTCATAAAATGTTTCGCACAGCGCACTCGCCAACGGTGCGTCGATGGGTGTGGTCGTGACGACAATGCCGCCGAACGCCGACAGCGGATCGGCCGACAGCGCGCGTCGATAGGCGCTCGGCAAATCGACGTCGCTCACGCCCACCCCGCACGGATTCCCATGTTTGATAATTGCCACGGCATGCGGCGCCTGATCCAGATCCCATGCGAGTTGCACGGCGGCATCGATATCGAGCAGATTATTGTACGAAAGTTCCTTGCCTTGCAGTGGCGCATCGATCCAGGGCGCACCAGCGGGCGAGGTACACCACACCGCCGTCTGATGCGGATTTTCGCCATAACGCAGTGACTGCACCACGTCGCCGGACCTTCCTGCAAAATAATTACTGATCGCGGCGTCGTATGCGGCGATGCGCGCAAAGGCCGATGCCGCGAGTCGCGAAGACCACTCTGCCGAAATAGTATTTTTATTTTTTTGCAATGCGGCGAGCAACGCATCGTAATCGGCGGGAGCGGTGATCACGACCACATCGCGATGATTTTTCGCCGCGGCGCGCATCAGCGTGGGTCCGCCAATGTCGATCTGTTCAATCGCTTGCGCGTGGGTCACGTCGGGTTGCGCAATGGTCGCCTCGAACGGATAGAGATTCACGATCACCAAATCGATTGCGCCAATCTGCTGTGCGGCCAGATCGGCCACATGCGCCGCATCGTCGCGCCGCGCGAGAATGCCGCCATGAATTTTCGGATGCAGCGTTTTTACCCGCCCGCCCAGCATTTCCGGCGCGCCCGTGTATTCGCTCACTTCAATGACGGGAATGTTTGCGGCGAGCAATGCCGCCGCGGTACCACCACTCGCAATGATTTCAATCCCGCACGCCGCCAACCCGCGCCCGAGTTCAATCAGCCCGGTCTTGTCGTGCACACTGATGATGGCGCGGCGAATCACTTCAACGCCTGTCCCATGCCGCCCGCGGTCAGCAGCGATTTGATGTCTTCGTCGCGGAAATGGAGTCCCGCGCCGAGGAACCAATCAGTGCTCTGATTCGGATTGAGCGGATCGTCGGCGCCGCCCATGAAATAGAGACTGCGCGTGACATTGTAGGTGCCGTACATTTTCAGGTGCGGTTTGTTGCCCTTTTGCGTGTTCAGATCGAACGCGCTGAAACTCAATCCCACCGGACCTTTGTTGTAATCGACCCCAACACCGCCGCGCGATTCAATGACACCGCCGCGCACCGTGAAGTCATAAAATTTCTTCGCAAGTTGCGCCGAGAGACGAAATTTATTGCGTTCGATCGTGGAAATATCCGAGGTGACGGTCGACGCACCCGCTGCGGTCGTGACCGTCGTGGTCCGCAACGCGCGATTTGCCGACGGGGAGGGATCACTGACAAAATCAAACAGAAAGGCCTGATCGGGGCGCGGCCAGAGATTAAAATGGACGTACTGTTTGAATTCGTGCGTACCCCCCAAAAATTCCGTGTGATACCCGATTTCGGTTTCGAGTTTGCGAAATCCGCCGAGCGTTTCGTTGATGGAGTCGAGCGCGGTGTTGACTTTGTTGACCGTGCTCTCATCGTTCACGAGCTTGCCAATCGTGCCTTCGCCGTCGTCGACTTTGCGCGAGATGCTGGCGATGTGCGACAGCGATTCATCGGCCGCACCGCCCGACGCCATCATGCGACGCAGATCCTGACTCAGCGCCGCAAAATTTTGTGCGATCATATTCATGTTGCGCTGATTTTGTTCGACGAGTTGCCGCATGAGCGTGGAAAAATGTTCAAAATTATCGACGGTGTGATGGACCGGCGAATCTGCGCCCTCTGTGAGCCCGCGCACCGATGACGTCACCGCCTTCACGTCGTTGGCGATGTCGGTGAAACGTGTGATGAGGGTATTGAAATCGCCGCCTGGCCCGCCGGAATCGAGTGTGCCGCCCGCCGCAATGTTCGGACCGTCGGAGGGACCTGGCAGCAATTCAATATAGGTGTCGCCCAGAAATCCTTTGACCCGCACCATCGCCTTGGTGTGCTCCGGCAACTGCACGTTACGATTCTGGATACGCAACAGCACGCGGGCGTGGCGACCATCGTCGGCGAGTGCCACGCGATCGACCTGCCCCACACGAATGCCCGCGATTTGCACCGCGGTTTTTTCCGAAATGCCCACCGCGGAATCAAGCGTCACCTCGACGGTGTAGCCCCCACTCCACGCGAAGGTGCCTTCGCTGACTTTTAGCGTGGAATACGCGATCACGAGTAAGAGGCCGAAGGCGAAGAGACCGACTTTGGTTTCGAGAGAAAATTTCATCGCTAGAGAGGCCCCATGGTTTCTTCCAACGCCGCCGGTCCGCCGCGGCCGTCGCTGCGTCCTTCGATGAAGCGTTGCACGAATTCATTCGACGACGCGCGAAACGCTGGCACGCTGCCCGACTCGATGATGCGCCCCCCAGACAACATCGCCACCTGATCGGCAATCTTGAACGCCGAATCGATGTCGTGACTGATGACGACAGAAGTAACCGGGCGCGCATGCTGCACGGCGAGAATCAGATTGTCAATAGCGTCGGTCATGAGCGGATCCAAACCGGTGGTCGGTTCGTCGTACAACAGGATCGACGGCTGCAAGACCAGCGCGCGCGCCACGCCGACGCGCTTGCGCATCCCGCCCGACAATTCGCTGGGCATTTTTTCTTCGATGCCGGGCAGACCCACCGCTTGCAAATATTGGCGCACGGTTTTCGCAATCACCGCTTCGGTGAATTCACGGCGTTCCCGCAGCGCAAACGCGATATTTTCAAACACGTTCATCGAATCAAACAGCGCGGCGTTTTGAAACACCATGCCGAACTGCCGACGAAACTCGGGCAGATCATCGCTGTGAATCGTGGCAAGATCGACGTCGTTCACGCGCACCGTGCCGTGATCCGGTTGGGTCAGACCAATGATGTGGCGCAACAACACCGATTTGCCGGTCCCGCTGGGGCCCAGGATGACCGTGATTTTCCCGGGCGGAATAAATAAATTCACCCCGCGCAACACGTGCTGGCGGCCGAAGGATTTATGGAGGTTGGTGAGTTCGATCATTTTATGTCCCTACGTTTTTACGTCCTTATGTCCCTACGCCCCTACGTCAAATTTCTTTCTGGCGTGGGACACAGGGACGTAAGGACATAAGAACAAAAAATTACATCCCCGGCTTCGACATAAATTCCAGAATCCAGGCGGTGAGAAAATAATCAACCACCAAGACCGTGACGCTCGACAACACGACCGCACGGGTCGTGGCGCGGCCGACACCTTGGGCACCGCCGCGCGTGGTGTAGCCGCAATAACAACTAATGCCCGCCACGATGCAGCCAAAAATAGCCGCCTTCACGAGTCCGCCGAGCACATCTTTCGGATCGACGTAATAATAGAGACGCGACAGCATGGGACCGGAATCAATGTGGAGCAATCGCACCGAGACCAAGCAGCCGCCGATAATCCCCACAAAATTAAAGAGCCCCGTCATGAGCGGCGCCATGATGGTCATCGCGACCACGCGCGGCACCACCAAATAATGAATCGGATTCACGGCCATCGTTTCGAGCGCATCGACCTGCTCGGTCACCCGCATGGATCCGATTTCGGCGGCCATGGACGAACACGCGCGCGCGACGATCATGAGCGCCGTAAACACCGGACCGATTTCACGGGTGAGCGACAATCCGAGCGTGGCACCGACTAAATTTTGGGCGTTGAAGAGCGCAAAGGCCTTGCCGGTCTGCAGCGCGAAGACCATGCCGACAAACACGCCGGTGAGTAAAATAATCGGCGTGGAATCGATGCCGACAAATTCGCATTGCTGCCAGAGCAAATTCCACCGGAACGGCCGCCGCGTCATCCAGCGAAAGGTGTCGCCCATAAACACGCACCACTCGCCCAACGCCCGCGCCACACGCAACACCCCCGCGCCGAGCGGTTGGATAAGCGGAGTGATTTGGGTGAGGATGCGTTCCATAATTATGAAGGACGTCGCCGGGGACCAGTCGCCGGTCGCCGGTTACTGCAACGGCCACAACAGTTGATGCCCACCGCTTTTACCGGCGACCGAAAACCGGCGACCGGCGACGTCGTTCTACTTAACTGGCGACTACGTCGCCACGCGCGGCATACGCTTCGACACGCGACAGGTGATTTCGTACGGGATCGTGTCGCACGCCGCGGCCAAATCCTCGGCGTGAATCCACGCGCCGTTTTGTTCGCCCAGGACCACGACGTCGTCGCCGACCTGTACTCCATCGACCCCGGTGATGTCACACAGAATCATATCCATGGTGACGCTGCCAACGATCGGCACACGCCGCCCGCAGACCAGCGCCGATCCTCGATTGCCCAGGGCCCACGGATAGCCGTCGGCGTACCCGAGCGGCAACACCGCAATGCGACTGTCGCGCGGGGCGATCCAGCGACCGCCATAACTCACGGCCGTTCCCGCCGGAATTTTTTTCGTGAGGGCGATTTGTGTCTTCACACGCATCGCAGGCACCAGCGGCACCACCCCGCGTTGTTCATCGCACGGTGCAATGCCATACAACATAATCCCCGGCCGCACCCACACGCGATCGCCCGCGCCCAACGGAATCGGCGCGCACCAAGGATGGATGATCCCCGCGGCGGTTTGCGGGGTATCCACCTCCCTCTCCCTTTGGGGAGAGGGTTGGGTGAGGGGGACGCTCAATATATTTTTCACGGCGCCATCATGAATAATCGAGGCACTTTTCCCCGCGTGCCAGATGAGTGGCGAAGAAAATTTGGTGCGAATTGTTGCGGCGGCAGCGACGAATTGCGCGATCTGCGCCTGCATCGGTTCGACATCCACCGAATGCGCGTAATGCGTCATGACACCCGCGAGTTGAATTTCCGGCGCGGCGCTGATCGCATTGAGTATGGAGTGCAAGCCTTCGGTGCGTACACCGAGCCGGCTCATGCCGGTATCGATTTTCAAATGTACCGCCGTGGGAGTGGCGTCTTTCCTGGCTCGCACGGCCTCGACTAACGAGCGCACTCCGGCGACGGAATGCACGACACACGTCAGTGAAAATTCCAGCGCCGCTTTTGCTGCCGCGCTCCCCTGCCCCATGAGTCCGCCCATGACCACAATCGGCACCGACAAACCGGCGGTGCGCAACTCAATCCCTTCCTCGATAGTTGCCACACCCAGCGCGTCCACACCGGCGTGCGCCAACCACTGACTCGCCATAATCGCACCGTGTCCATACGCATCGGCCTTCACCATCGCGAGCACACCCGCACCGACGGGCGCGCATTTTTTCGTTACCGCAAAATTTTCCAACACCGCGGCGCGCGAAATTTCCACCACCGTCGGTCGCATGCGATTGTACGTTTCATCTTGCATGATCACTCGCTCCACTCTACATCGACCCACAACCCACTATGACCGACACACTCACCATCACGTATCTTGGCCACGCCACCTGCTTGCTCGAAGGCAACGGCGTCGCGGTGTTAACCGATCCACATTTGGGCGATCGCGTAGGGTTCATGCATCGCCAGACGCCGATTCATTATAACCTCGGCGCACTGCCGGAACTCACCGCGATTATTGTGAGTCACACCCACATCGATCATCTCGATGTGAACTCCTTCAAATTTTTTCGCGGCACCGTCCCGGTGATTGTTCCGCCCGGCACGGCGCACGCATTGCATCCGTTCGTGAATAATCCCGTTATCGAACTCGCGCATTGGGTACCGCATCGATTGCATGAGCAACTCACGATTACGCCGGTGCCCGTCAGACACTTTGGCGGACGCATTTTGCCGCATGTTCGTTTTCGCGCCGTGAGTGGATACATCATTGCGTTGGGTTCGCGCACGATTTATTTTGCGGGCGACACGGCGTACGGGACACATTTTCGCGAGGTCGGTCAGATGTACACCATCGATCTGGCGCTCTTGCCCATCGGCGGATTATTTCCGCGCTGGTGTTCGCCCGCCAAACCGCTCTCGCCGCCAGAATCCATCACCGCGATGACCGACCTGCGCGCCAAACAAATGATCCCCACGCATTGGGGCACCTTCGGCTCCGGCACGGCGAAACTCACCCAACTCGATTGCCTGCGCGACATCGCCACCGAACGCGGTTTGTCGGAACGCGTGCGCGTGCTCGAACCGGGCGGCGGGAGTTGTGAGTTGGCGTCGTAAGTTGGTTTGGGTCGAGGGGTCGTGAGTCAGATCGTAATCGGTATTTTCGTAATCCTAATCGTCATTCGTAATCCAGTTCGAGATCGGAATCGATCACGATCAAGATGAGAATCACGATTAGGATTACGAAACAATCGATGACGAATAACATTGGGGACGTTTCTCAAGTTTATGCGAAGCTTGAAATTCCGATTCAGATCACGATTACGAATTAGTATTAGGATTAGGATTACGAAACAATCGATGACGGATTACGGATGACGGCTCACGCCGGAACCAACTGGCCCCGCAGGATGAGGATTTTGGGCAAACGGTCAATCTGTTTGGATGCGGCGTACAGATCGAAATTTCCAGGGTGGTTAAATCACGTCACCGCGGCGATGTGGTTCCAAAGTGGCGACGATGGTGTCATTCCATGGCGTGGGGATGCCATGCGCCCGGCCTTGCTGAACGATGAATCCGCCAAACGCGGCGAGTTCAAGCGGTTGTCCTGCGCGCAAATCTTCCAGGAGTGAGGGGATGTTCGCGGCGAAGTTGGTATGGACGGTGGCGATTTGTGGTTCGATATCGGCGTTGGTCACTCGCACTCCATGGGCCTGCGCAATCTGGACGACCTCCGCCATTGTCGCGTGAGTCCTGTGCTTTCGGGTGTCGTCTGCAAGCAGCTCGCCGATCGACATGTCCTCGATGGCACACCATTGAAAGATACCGACACACCGCAAAAACTTGATCCATAGATCGCGCTGAATATCATCTGACTGCGCAATGGGAATCCCCGCCCCTTGAAAAGCACTCAATACCATTGCCACTTCACGCACGTGGTCGCCCGCGGTGAGCGCACCGACCACAACACGTTCGGGAGAGATTTGCTCTACGATTCCAGACGGCAGGAGCTTTACGCCCATCCCGCAGAATGATCCCAGCACGATCCCGCGCTGAAACGCGTCCTGGAGCTTGGCTGCACTCTCGACGCCATTTTGCAGCGACATTAAAATCGTCTGCGCTGCGACCACCGGTTGGAGTATGGGAAGGACGTGATCGGTGCTGTAGGTCTTGGTCGTTAAGAGCACGAGATCGGCGGGAGGTGCACCGTCGAGTCGCGCAGTGACTGGGACGCGCACAGTAAAACTCTGCTCGGGGCTCCACAAATTATTCACCCGCACGCCATGGCGTGTGAGGTCGGCAATGCGCGCACTTTCCTCGCGACCAAGAAAGGTCACAGTGTGGCCAGCGAGCGCCAACTTCCCACCCACAACCTGTCCCACCGCACCAGGTCCTGCGACCACAACCTTAAGCCTCATAGGAGCCAGCATCGCGCAATGCTTGTTTGTCGACAAGAAAAAATTTCGAATTGGAAGCGGATTTTTCGTAATCGTCATTCCTAATCGTTATTCTAATCCTGATCGAGATCGGAATCGGCTGTTTCGTCAGCGTAATCCCTCTCGCGATCGGAATCGCAACGCATAACGTTGGGGACGTTTCTCAAACTTATGCGAAGTACCGATAACGATAACGACAGTCACGATTACGAAAATACCGATAGCGATGAGGATCAGGATTACGGATTACGAAACACCCGACGACGAATTACGAGTCACAGCTCCTCACCATCGCTCCCCCAACTCCTTCGCCCACGCAACGCCGTGCTGTTGCAAGAGTGCCAACACCGCCCGCGCATCCCGGCGCAGCAATGCGATATCGAGCGCGGCGCGCACGACCGCGTGCTGACCGCGCGGGATGCGGGAAACAAAACCGTGACTGGGATATTCGTGATCCAATTCCTCACAAAACAGGTGCAGCCCGCGGCGGAAATTGTCGTAGATCGCAGCACTCGCAAATTCGCGGCGCAACAACGCGCGTGACATTTTTTGCTCCAACAGCTGTTCAATTTTTTGTGCTATGGTGCGCGGTGCGTGACGCGACGGGCGCGGCAGGATTTTTTTCTGTGCGGCGGGTTGCGGTGTGCTCGCGGCGGGCGCTGCAGACGGATTGGTCGCAAACCATCGCGCCGCACTGCAGCACGTACATATGAAGGCTGAGAGTATCGCTGTCCACTGATCGCCATCAGAAGGCCGCCATGCTATCCCAATCTGAATGCCCGCAAGCGCCCCAATAGCGAGCAGGTTCAGCGCCACACCAAAAAGATCCCTCCGTCGAGCGGCATACATTGTATTCCCCACACACAGCACGGCCCCCGCCAGGAGCGAAAAACTGGCAACGGTAGAGGGCGGTAGATACACTAACGGCGCCACCGCAACCGAGCGGCAGACCACGGGCGCTGGCTGGCACAGAAAAATCGACGCCGAGGTGCGCACGGCGGCGCGCTTGGGCACAGGCGGCTGAGTTTGCACTCGCGGACTTTTATTTCGCCACTGAACTCGCATACAAATGATGTATCGGCGGCGCGCTGGAAAAGTTGCTTGGGCGCTCTCGGATTTTTCGTAATTCTGATTCCTCATCGCAATTCTTCATCAAAGTCGAGATTGAGCTTTCGTGCTTCGCATAAGTTTGAGAAACGTCCCCAACGTTATGGGTCGGAGCGGTGGTTGCGATCACGATCAATTCGATCACGATCCAGATTACGAAAAATCGATTACGGAATGACGCGCCACAAAAGCAGTGAGGCGACCCGGTTGCCCGAATCGCCTCACAGGATGTTCCGCGTTTCCCGCGCGACACGAGACGCGCGCCGTTATTTCCCGACTCGTCGTCCATTCTCCGCCGTCAGCTTCGCTTTCTCGTTGGCGGCAATCACGAGTTCAGCGGTGGCTTTGGTGTCGTCGGTGCTAGTGGCTGGAATCGGCGTTCCGTTGCGTTGGATGCCCAATTTGGCGTAGACCGCCTTCGCAATCGCGGCGCACATTTTGGGATTTTCTTTGAGAAATTGCACGGACGCCTCGCGACCTTGTCCGATTTTTTCCTCGCCGAACGAAAACCAACTGCCACTCTTGTCGACAATTTCCTGTTCGGTCGCAAGATCGAGCAGATCGCCCACGCGACTGATGCCTTCGCCGTAGACGATATCGAACTCGGCCTGACGAAACGGCGACGCGACTTTATTTTTTACAACCTTCACGCGCGTGCGGCTCCCAATGACTTCCTCGCCTTTTTTAATCGCGCCAATCCGACGGACGTCGAGTCGAATGGTCGAGTAAAATTTCAGCGCGTTCCCGCCGGTGGTGGTTTCGGGATTGCCGAACATGACGCCGATCTTCATGCGGATCTGATTAATGAAAATCAGCAGCGTCTTCGAACGCGCAACCGCCGCGGTGAGTTTGCGCAACGCCTGACTCATGAGCCGCGCCTGACCGCCCATGGTGGCGTCGCCCATATCGCCTTCCAATTCCGCGCGCGGGACCAACGCCGCTACGGAATCGACGACCAAGACATCGATGCCACCGCTGCGCACGAGCGTTTCGGCAATTTCCATGGCTTGTTCGCCCGCGTCGGGTTGCGAAATCAGCAAGTCTTCGGTCTTCACGCCAATCTTGCGGGAGTATTCCACGTCGAGTGCGTGTTCCGCATCGACGAATGCCGCGACGCCGCCCAATTTTTGTGCTTCGGCCACGGCTTGCAAGGCGAGCGTGGTTTTGCCGGACGATTCCGGTCCGAAGATTTCGATGATACGCCCGCGCGGATAGCCGCCGACCCCCAGCGCGAGATCGAGCGAGAGCGCACCGCTGGAAATGACATCCATGGCGGCGCCCCGTTCGTCTTTGCCCAGGCGCATGATCGAGCCTTTGCCAAATTGCTTTTCAATGGACGAAACGGCCAGCGCAATGGCCTTTTCGCGATTTTCGTTGTTGCTGTTGTCTGACATGACTGCTCCTTTGTGGTGTACTGATGGAATGTTTTTTTGACCCGCTGACCCTTTGACCCTGAGCCCTTCACCCTGACCCCTGGAAGGGAAACCTCTCGAGCGCAGTATAAATCGAGCCGTCGTTTGTCAATTGGCTTTTGTAGAGCGTGAGCGCAGGCACGGCGACTTCGCCAAAGTGCAGCGGTCCTAAACTTTCGACGCGCTTGACCAACGCGGCGGGATGACGAATTGTTTTCGCGCGACCAATGGTCAGATGCAGACGAAAACGGCGTTCGTCGGGCGGCACCCCAATGCGAGCGAATTGCGTTTGTAATTGTTCATGCAGTTGCAGCAGCGATTCGGTCGCACCGGAAAATCCGGTCCAGATCACGCGCGGATATTTCCAGTTCGGAAAAACCCCGACGCCCGTGCAATCGAGCAGCGGCGCCTCGATGCGAGCGACCTGCGTACGAATATGTTCGGCAATCGGTCCCAATAATTCCGCGTCGTCGATCTCACCAAAAAATTGTACCGTCACATGAAATTTTTCCGGCAGCGTCCAGGTGACGTCGTCGGTGTATTGTTGCAGATCGCGCGCAAGCAACGAGAGCGCCTTGCGCACCGGCGTAGGGATAGTGAAGGCCAAAAAGGCGCGGATGATCATGACACCACCTCGCGAATTTTTTGTAGCGCCTGATACGCCACGAATCGTTTGAAACGCGTGCGTTCCATCGGCCAGCAGTGCGCGCTCGCCGTGACCAATGTTGGTGTCGCGAGTGCGATGAACACGGTACCGACCGGATGTTCCGAGGCATCGCTCGCGGGTCCCGCTAAACCGGTGACCGCCAAGCCGTACGTAGTCTGGGCTTGCTGGCGCACGGCACTCGCCATTGCTTGCGCGACCTCGGCACTCACTGCGCCGTGGGTGTGCAAAATATTTTCCGGTACGCCGAGCGCGATTTTTGCTGAGGATTGATACGTGACGACACTGCGTTCCAAAACGTTCGATGCGCCGGGAATATTGGTGAGCAGATCCGCAATCGCGCCACCGCTACACGATTCTGCCACGGCGAGCGTTTCGCCGCGCGCGCTGAGGTGTTGCACGACCACGTGCGGCACATTGTCTTCGCCGACGCCAATCACCACGGACCCTAACGCGTCACGCACGATTTTTTCCGCCGCGTCGAGGCGAGTCGTCGCCAATTCTGGGGTGGCGCGGATCATGAGTTTCACCAGCACCTCCGGAAATTCGAGTCGATAGCCCACCGTAATGTCTGGCAACGCGAGCGCCTCGATGCGTTGACCAATGCTCGCCTCGGGCAATCCAAAACAACGCAACAGACGCACGACGGATTTTTCGGCGGGACTCTGTTCGCGCAACCAGGGCGCGATCGATTCGGAAAAAATGTGCATGAGCTCGCGCGGCACGCCCGGCAGGAAAAAAAATGTGGCGGCGCCCAATGCAACGCGAATCCCGTGCGCCGTCCCTTCACGATTGGCGAGTGCGATACTACCGCGCGGCAATTCGGCCTGGCGTCGATTGTTCGGCGTGCATTCGCGCTGCCGTCGCGCAAACATGTCGACAATATTTTTCCAGACGCCTTCGTTCCATTCGAGCGGGACGCCAAACGCCCGCGCCGCCGCGGCCAGCGTGATGTCGTCGGTTGTCGCGCCCAATCCGCCCGAGACAATCACGATGCTACTTCGCGCCGCCGCCTCGACACACGCCGCACCGATGGCATCTGCATCGTCGCCGACCACAACATGCCGCGCGACCGTGAACCCCAGCGCTTCACACTCCTGCGCCAACCACGCCGCGTTCGTGTTCACGACCTCGCCGGTCAGGACTTCGGTGCCGGTTGTAACAAGTGCGACTGAGTGTTTCATAGAGTGATTACCTTCAATGCGAGGGACGAAGGACGAAACGGCAGTAAGTGAATGCCGTTTCGTCCTTCGTCCCAGCGAGCGTAGCGAACGATCGTCCTTCGTCCCTCGTATCATCCGAGTCCTTTCACCACCAACCACGCCAACCCGCCCGCCGCCACATCATCCGCCACCACACCGAGTCCGCCGGGCAGGCGTTCGAGATTGCGCACGGGCCACGGTTTCCAGATGTCGAAGAGCCGAAACGCGAAAAACCCTAAAAGTGCCGTAAACCAGCTCCAATGTTGCCCCCACATGACAATTAAGCAGGCGGCCATTTCATCGATCACGACGACCTGCGGATCTTTCACGCCGAGTTCCGCAACCGCAATGTCGGCGGACCAGATCGCGAAAAGTGTGAACGCGAGGACGCACAAACCGTAGTGCCACGGCGCGAGACTCGAGAGCGCGAACGCGAGCAGCATGCCGGCAATACTGCCGATCGTGCCGGGCGCCTTCGGAAAAAATCCACACCCGCCGCCTGCCGCGCACCAGACGATGATTTTTTTCCACATGCGATGCGCTCTAAACGCCGCATCAAAAAATCACAAGGAGTTGTTTAGCACGGATCGTGCCGAAGGAATGAAACCATGTGCCGACGTGCCGAAGTGCCGATGTGCCGTAACACCAGAGTCACTAGTGGGTGCATAACATCGGCACATCGGCACATACGCACGTCGGCACATGTGTCCAAATGTCGGACATGTCCGTCCAGATTTCGTACACTCGACTACATCTGGGCGCGGGGATTGAGGGTGAGTTTGACGGTGTCGCGGAAACCCTTCCAGGAGGAAAAGGTGTCATCGACCGCGGTGGCTTCGTAACCGCAATGGACCATGCAGTCGGCGCATTTTTCGTTGCGGCCGGTGCCGTAATTTTCCCACGCGGTCTCTTCCATGAGTTCCTTGAACGTTTGCACGTAACCCTCGCCGAGCAGATAACACGGTTTCTGCCACCCGAAGACGTTGTAGGTGGGATTGCCCCACGGTGTGCATTGATATTCGCGCGTCCCTTTCAGGAATTCCAAGAAAAGAGGCGACTGATTAAAGTGCCAGCCTTTTTTGCGATCGCCCAAAATTTTCGTGAACAGTTCGCGCGTGCGGGATTTTTTCAAGAAGTGTTCTTGATCCGGCGCCTTTTCGTAACTGTAACCGGGCGAAAGCATCATGCCTTCCACGCCGAGCTCGGTGAGAAAATCGAACATCTCGCGCACGCGCTCCGGATTCGCCCCTTCAAACAAGGTCGTGTTGGTCGTCACGCGAAATCCGCGCGCGAGCGCTTCTTTAATGCCACCGACCGCCTGTTCGAACACGCCTTCGCGGCAGACGGAATGATCGTGTTCTTCCTTCAAACCGTCGAGATGCACACTGAAGGTGAGAAATTTGCTGGGCGTGAACAGATCTATTTTTCGTTTGAGCAGGATCGCGTTGGTGCATAAATAGATGTAGCGTTTTTGTGCGACGAGACCGTCAACGATTTCCTTAATCTCGGGATGAATGAGCGGTTCGCCGCCCGGAATACTCACAATGGGCGCGCCGCATTCGTCCGCCGCCGCCAGACATTGCGCCGCCGAGAGGCGTTGCTTCAACACGTCTTCGGGATATTGAATCTTCCCGCAACCCGCGCATTCCAGATTGCAGCGAAACAGCGGTTCGAGCATCAGCACCAGCGGATACCGTTTCCGGCCGGTGAGTTTTTGCTTCAACACATACGAGGCCACCGTGATGGCTTGAGAGATTGGGACTGGCATAGTGCGGGAGCGTTAATCATATGATGGAGATCAGGTCAATGGAATTGGAACTGCGTCGCCGGTCGTCGGTCGTCAGTCGCCGGTTACTGCAACACCCACATCACAAATCGGTGTCGTCATCGGCTTTTTCTTCGTCGTAATCCTGATTCCTAATCGTGATCGAGATCGAGATCGAGATCGATGGCGCAATCACGCCGCAGCGGGGTTTTGCAGGAGTGTTTTGAACGCGGCACGTTTGGCTGAAAGGCGCGACTTTGCGGCAACTCCGGCGGGAGACAATGCGTCGTGTTCTCGCGCGCGCTGTAACCGACTCCATGCGGTTGTATATGACTCATCGACTGTTGCCAAGAGGCCGGCCTGCGTTGACAGATCTGCGGTGAGCAAGGCACCGTCGAGTGCGACGTCGGCGAGGCGTTCATGGGCATAGGCCTGGGATTCCAACAGCGCGCGCGTTGTGCCCCGATCTTGCGCGGCCACCCACGCGTAACCGCTCTCGAAATTTTTTATTGCGTCCGCCAACAAGTGCACTGCACATTGGTCGGCGCTGAGAACCGCCAGCTCCGCACCAAAACACAACATGTCGCCCGCGAAGGCGCAGTAGCCCCGAGCGGCATCGGCGGTCGCGACGCGCTCACTTGCTTGCACTACCGGAAGCAACGCTCGCTGTGTGTCGGAGATGATCGGTTTTTTCAAAAGCGCGGCGGCGTTGCGTTGCAACCGAACCTCGACCAAAGAGATGTTCAGACGAGACAACCAGGACAGCGCACGCGACCACCACCCTGGTCGCGGCTGCGACTCAGCAACGACCAAGGTCGGCGCGGCCTTCAGCATGACAGCGGCCGGATGGACATCGGCGCGGCCCACATACGGACGCATGGTGTCGCAGGCCTGCTGAACCGTCGTCGCCGCAAGCGCTGCATCTCGGCGCCCCACCGTCGGAACCCGCACGGAACGATTTTGATGCAATACATACTGGGTGCGCGGCTGGGTGCGATCGATGGCTATCATAAAAGCTCCTTGGTGAATTGCCCACAGATGTAGTCCCACAGCGGATTGGCGGTCAATTTATTTTTTTGTCATTATGTCCCGATGTCCAAGGTCCCGAGGTCTTCCAGGCATTGAGTGATCGGTTTTTTCGTAATCGGTTTTTTTCGTCGTCATCGTGATTCGTAATCCTGATTCGTGATCGAGATCATCATCCTCAATCGAATGAGGAAAAAATCGAGCACGGCGTGGTGTTAGCGGGACGCTTGCAATTCCCGATCCGACCACACCTGATCGAAAGGTTTCAGAGGATACCGATCGTCAACGATGTCGGCAATTTTTGGGCCCACGATGTGCGCGTCGTCCCAGTAGGCCTGCGTGATCACCCGCCCCTCAGCATCATGCGTGCGATCCAAAAATAATAGTCCTGCCCCATCCAGATGAATCGCCAGACCAAAACCAAACGGCAGTGGCAATTGCGCTTCGGCGGTCTGGCGTGAGCGCGCCGATGCCGCAATCACGGCGCCGCCGGAAACGACAAGACCTAATCCCGTGGCCGCCAGTTCAAGAGGGGTCACGCCCCCTTTCATCAGCATCGCCCCAGCAAGACTGGAAAAAAATGCGCCCCCCAACAGGGCGAGCCCAGCCAGCGCGTAGCGCCGCCCCATACCAGTTTGCGCACCCGTCGCCGCCTTCGCAAAATCCGGTTCATTGAGCAGATCGGTCAAAACTGTTGTCAAAGACGCTCCCGCGATGTCTGGCGTCGTACATTCGGTTGAAATAAAATCCAGTTTAACAACTCCCCACGGCGCAAATTGTAAGACATCCCGCGCCAGTTTTTGGCCCAATTGCGGGTGCTGTGGCCCCGCTGGCGACGGCAAAGTGATCGGCTGCGTGCGAGCGCTCGACACCACTCCGCGCCCTGGCACTTGGTAGCCGCTGCGAAAATACGAATAGCCCGCATGACCAAAAACTCCGCCGACAATTCCCATAACAATCCTCCGCAAGTGAATTGCCAGCAGATGTAGTACTAGAGCGGATTTGCGGTCAATTTATTTTTTTGTCATCGATTTTTTCTTCGTCGTCATCATAATCATCTCGTCGTCCTGAGCGAATGCGAAGGATCCCCCGACGACAAATTGTTAACGGGGGTTCCTTCACTGCGTTCAGGATAACAGGCAGCGATCGAGGATTGGGATTGTGCAACTTCGCATAAATTTGAGAAACGTCCCCAACGTTATGCGGTCATGATGAGGATGACGATTTTGATGGGGCCGTCACCGCTTCGAGTGGCGCCGTAAAGAGGAGCAGAAACATTTTTTCGGCGCCGGAAGCGTGGTGGGCGGTCGGTTGTGTCGTCATCGGCTTTTGCCTTCGTCGTCATCTTGATTCGTAATCCTGATTCGTGATTCGAGATCGATGACGAAATGACGATGACGATCACGATCTGGATTAGGAATGAGGATTACGAAAAAACCGATCACGACTCCCACACTTCGGCACATCGGCACGTCGGCACATTTTTTAGACGTCCG
>Ga0209515_10004319_pt1 | contig 19312 bp, 18 predicted proteins | sample Subgroupgradi54m_FD_187454 | JGI IMG/M metagenome (GOLD analysis project Ga0209515, IMG submission 187454) | Subsurface groundwater microbial communities from S. Glens Falls, New York, USA - GMW60B uncontaminated upgradient, 5.4 m (SPAdes)... ...
GACCTGATGCCACCGGAGTGGGTTGGGTCTATCAATACGCTTTGGTGGATCGTTCCAGCAAACATACATTACAGGAGTTGCGTAGTTTTCAAGATTGGAATCTGCGTTTTCAATTGCAAAGTCTTCCGGGAGTCGCCGAGGTCGCCACGATCGGTGGACACGTCAAACAATATCAAGTCACAATCGATCCGAATGCGTTGCTCGCCTACAATATTCCCATCAACCGTGTGGTCGAGGCAATTCGCAACGGCAACAACGAGGTTGGTGGGCGCGTGGTCGAATTCAATGGCCGCGAATATATGGTGCGCGGTCGCGGCTACATTCACACACTCGCCGACATCGAGCAGATCAGCGTCGGTGTGGAGAGTGCGACGGGCACACCGATCCTGGTGAAAAATATTGGGCGCGTCGGGTTCGGTCCGGAAATGCGACGCGGCGTGGTGGATCTGGATGGCGAAGGCGATGCGGTCGGCGGCATTGTCATCATGCGCTCCGGTGAAAACGCGCTGCAGGTGATCGACCGCGTGAAGGCGCGGCTCGCCGACGTGGCGCCATCGTTTCCGCCCGGCGCAGAAATCGTCCTCACCTATGATCGCTCCGATCTGATTCATCGTGCGATCGACACGCTCAAATCCACACTGCGCGACGAAATGGTGGTTGTCAGTATCGTCATCCTGATTTTTCTCTGGCACGTTCCCTCCGCACTCATCCCGATCATCACGATTCCGGTCTCGGTGTTACTCGCCTTTATTCCGCTCTATCTGCTCGGCGTCACGTCCAACATCATGTCACTCGCGGGCATTGCGATTTCGATCGGCGTGTTGGTCGATGGCGCGATTGTCGAAGTCGAAAACGCGTACAAAAGATTGGAACACTGGCAAACCAGCGGCCAGACTGGTGATCCACACGATGTGCGTTTGCAGGCGCTCAAAGAAATTGGTCCGTCGGTTTTTTTCTCGCTGCTCGTGATTGCCGTCGCCTTTTTGCCGGTGTTCACGTTGATCGATCAGGAAGGCCGACTGTTCACGCCACTCGCCTACGCAAAAACACTCGCGCTCGCGATTGCGGCGCTGCTCGCCGTCACGCTCGATCCCGCGTTGCGCATGCTCTTCACACGCATGCACGATTTCTCGTTTCATCCGCACTGGTTGTGTCGTTTGGCAAATATCGCGTTGGTGGGTCGCTACTACCCGGAAGAACGGCATCCGATCAGTCGCGTGTTATTCACAATGTACGAACCGATCTGTCGTTTCGTTTTGAAGCATCGCGCAAAAACTTTGCTCGCCGCCGCGGGACTCATCGTGCTGACCATTCCCGTCTATCTGCACATCGGGTCGGAATTCATGCCGCCACTGCACGAGGGCAGCGTGCTCTACATGCCCACCACCGTGCCGGGCATTTCCATCGCCGAAGCACAGCGCTCGTTGCAAATTCAGGATCGCCTCTTGAAAACCATTCCGGAAGTCGCGCGCGTGTTCGGGAAAATCGGTCGCTCCGATTCCTCGACCGATCCGGCACCGCTCTCGATGATTGAAACCACGATCACACTCAAACCCGAATCGGAGTGGCGCACGGTGCGGCGCTGGTATTCGTGGCTGCCGAAATTCATGCACGGATTCTTGCGCCCGTTCTGGAGCGATCGCATCGCGTGGGACGATGTCATCACCGAGATGGATCGCACGCTGCAACTGCCCGGCTGGATCAACGCGTGGACGATGCCGATCAAAAATCGCATCGATATGTTGGCCACCGGCATTCGCACACCGATCGGACTCAAAATTTTTGGCGACGATCCGCAAAAAATCGAGGCGCTCGGCACCGCACTGGAACATATTTTGAAAACCGTACCGGGCACGCGCAGTGTGTTTGCCGAACGCGTCGCCGCCGGATATTTTTTCGACTTCGATCTGAAACGCGAGGCGCTCGCGCAATATGGACTGAGTATCGCCGACGCGGAAAACACCATTGCGGCGGCGATTGGCGGCGAGAATGTGACGACCACCGTGGAGGGTCGCGAACGCTATCCGGTAAATGTACGCTATGCGCGTGAACTACGCGACGATCCCGACGAACTGCGGCGCGTGTTGGTGGTGACACCGTCGGGTGCGCAAATTCCACTGCAAGAAATCGCCGACATTCATTTCTCCACCGGACCGTCCATGGTGCGCGATGAAAACGGCCGGCTCGTTGGGTATGTGTATGTCGACACCACCAACCGCGACATTGGCGGATACGTCGACGCCGCCAAACGCGTGGTGCGCGCGCAACTCCCGTTGCCCACCGGCTACACGCTGCAGTGGAGCGGCCAGTATGAAAACATGACCCGCGTGAAAGCGCGCCTCACGTTGATTCTGCCCATCACGATTTTCCTGATTTTTCTGCTGCTCTATCTCAACACGCAATCCGTCGTGAAGGCCGGCATCGTATTACTCGCCGTCCCCTTCTCCTTGATTGGCGCGGTCTGGCTGTTGGCAATGCTCGGCTACAATTTCTCCATCGCGGTGTGGGTTGGCATGATCGCCCTCATGGGACTCGACGCCGAGACCGGGGTGTTCATGTTATTGTTTCTCGATTTGTCCTACAATGAATGGAAACAATCGGGCAAACTACGCACCGCCGATGATCTCACTGAAGCCATTGTGCACGGCGCAGTGAAACGCGTGCGCCCCAAACTCATGACCGTCGCGGCCGCATTCATCGGACTTTTGCCGATCATGTGGTCGCAAGGCACTGGTGCCGACGTCATGAAACGCATCGCCGCACCGATGGTCGGTGGACTCGTCACCTCATTTATTTTGGAACTCCTCATTTATCCCGTGCTCTACGCCATGTGGAAGGAACGGGAATTGCGCTGAATCAATCTTCAATCCGGGCAATCTGCAGGAGCGGTTGAATATTGGGAATGATGATTTGACGACCGTTGACTTCGAGAATTTTGGCGGCGCGGAATTCCGAGAGGAGGCGAATCACCGTTTCTTGCGTGGTGCCGATCATCTGGGCGAGTTCTTCGCGCGTCAGGCGCAAATCGATTTCGGTCCCGTGTTTGTGCGGTTCGCCATAGGTTTCTTTGAGCATCAACAATAATTCCGCCAGGCGTTCCTTCACCGGTCGTTGCGCAATGTCGGTCATGCGGTCTTCGGCCTGACGCAATTCGGTCGCGAGTTTGCGAATGACCTTGCCCGCCAAATCGGGATTCGCACGCAACATGGAAAACATCGCGCCCTTTTCGATGAAGCAGACGGTCGCGTCTTGCATGACTTCGGCGGTCGCGGCGTACGGTTCGTCGGCGAACAACGACCGATACCCCAACAAGTCGCCCTTCCCGGCAATACGGACAATCTGCAGGCGCCCGCCGTGTCCCGTTTTGTACAATTTGATTTGACCCGAAAAAACACAATAGACACCAAACGCCGTGTTCCCCTCGTAAAACAACACCTGCCCTGCTTGATACGTGTTGGTCGTTTTGTGATTATTGCACTCCGCAAGGGAGGCATCCGGCAGATCGCAAAACAATCCGAGCGTGCGCGAGGCACAGGTCTGACAGCGCAACTTTTCCATGAGCGACACCATAGCAAGTCGGCGATGAGATACAATGGTGATTTGTTGAATTTTCGCAAATACCATGACCCGCATCATGGCGCACAACAGCGGCGCGAATTATGTGTACAGCAATGCTACGCGGTTCTTCTCCATCGCCCTATCGCTGGTTTTTTCCGCTGGCCGCAATATGTGGACTGGTGGGCGTTGGCTGGTGGGTCGTGTTTCCAACGGTTCTCAGCACGTATCCGGGCGCATTGCACGCCGACCTCATGATCGGCGGATTTTTTTTGGCCGCGGCGGTGGGATTTTTGCTCACCGCCGTTCCGCGCCTGACCACGACATCGTACGCCACGCATCGCGAAATCGCCGCGCTGTTTGTTGCGCAATCTCTCGTCTTCATCTGCGGCGTTCTGCAACAATCGCGCGGGATGCATCTCGCCATCGTCGCGGTGTTCCTGTTGCTGTTGCGATTTGCGACACGACGCATTCGCCACACCACGCAACCACTCCCGCCCGCGCTACGCATGGGTGGCGCGGGTTTGCTGTCCGGCCTGATTGGTAGCGTGCTGATCACCATCGGAGATTATTTTTCGCTGCCCCCGGAATTGCTGCACGCCGCGCGCACCGCGTTTGTCCTGGGATTGCCGATGGGCCTCATGTTGGGCATCGGCACGCGCCTCATTCCCACACTGCTCGGATTATCCAACACACCGATTCTTCCCACGCCCACGCCCGCGACGGCAGCGGCTGTAGCACCACCGAAATATCGGCGTGGTGAAGGCTACGCGTTGTTGTGGATCGTCTCGTTCGGATTCGACACCTGGACCACCGCACCGCTCCCGTGGGGATTTCTGCTGCGCGCATTGCTCGTCTCGGAAATTTTGTTGCGGCACTGGCGGATCTGGCGATTGCCAGTGCAGCGCGGTGTTTTGGCGTGGTGTCTGTATGCGAGTACGTGGGCGATGTTCATCGGAAGTTGGGCACCAGCGCTGAGTCCCCGCTACAGCATTCACCTGGAGCATCTCGTTTTCATTGGCGGCATTTCGCTCATGATCTTCGCGATTAGTACGCGCGTCACCATCGCACACGGCGGCCATAGTTTTGCGCCCGAAAAAAATAGTTGGCGATTACGATTGATGGCCGCGTGCCTGGCACTCGCCCTATTAGCGCGACTGAGCGCACCGTTCGTCACAAATTATTTTCCACATCTTGCGTACGCCGCCCTCACCTGGATACTCGCCGCGTTCTGTTGGCTGGCCCTCATCGTGCCGCGATTGTGGCCACAGCGTGCCGCGAATCTGTAGAAGCTGTTTGGTTAAAAGTCACCGTAGTTTACTCACCATCTGCACAATGCGCTCAATCTTGGATTGCGCATCGAAATAATAGGCAGCAAAGCCCCACTGCATTGCCGCAGCGAAATCGAAAATCGCGCCGACTTCGAGCGCTGATCCGCGAGCGATTGTGAAAAATGTGCGGCGAGGTTCTTAATCCTGATTTCACCATCATAATTTTTTTATCGCCATCGCGATCAAGAGTACGATGCCGATCTCGTACACGACGACGATTACGGCGTGGATGGCTCAACTTGGCAGAAGGCAATCGCCGCCGCGATGATTATGAAATTACGTCGCCTCTGAAATGAGGCGCGTCATTCGTTATCGTGTACGTGATCGTTATCGGTGTCGGAATCGATTGTGATTACGCTGAAGATGACGTTGAAGATTACGAGAGCGCACCGCGCATCTATTGATCGGTAGTATCTATTACCTGATCCCCATCATATGCCCATATCGCAACCTCGCGTAGAAATCGTCGCATCGCAATGCACACCAAAGGAGCGTGTATGAAAAATCAGTGGGTAGTCTGGCTCGGCTTGTCGTTCGCTGTTGCAGGCTGTGCGCGGGCTGGTGGATCGGCCGATGTTGGCGGTTCAGCGCGCGGTGATTTTGGTCCGCCCACCGGCGCACCCATCGAGGCCGTGCTCACCGACGCGCCAAATGTTCCGCCCCCGATCAAACGCGATCATCCCGCTAAAGTCATTGTGCATCTCGAAGTGAAAGAGGTCACGATGCCGATTGCCGATGGCGTCGATTACACCTTCTGGACCTTTGGTGGTCACGTCCCGGGAAAATTTATGCGCGTGCGCCAAGGCGACACCGTGGAATTCCATTTGCAAAATCATCCCGACGACAAAATGCCACACAACATCGATTTGCACGCGGTCACGGGTCCGGGCGGTGGCGCAGCGAGTTCGTTCACCGCACCCGGTCACGAATCGCAATTCACGTTCAAGGCACTCAATCAGGGATTGTTCGTCTATCATTGCGCGACCGCGCCCGTCGGTATGCACGTCGCCAACGGCATGTACGGTTTAATTTTGGTGGAACCGCCGCAGGGTCTTCCGCCCGTCGACCGCGAATATTACGTGATGCAGGGCGATTTCTACACGGTCGGCAAATATCGTGAAAAAGGACTGCAACCGTTCGACATGCAAAAGGCGATCGAGGAAAATGCGACCTACGTGTTGTTCAACGGATCGGAGGGCGCACTCGTCGGCGACAAGGCGTTGAAGGCCAAGGTCGGCGAGACCGTGCGGTTGTTCGTCGGCAACGGCGGACCGAATCTCGTGAGTTCCTTTCACGTCATCGGCGAAATTTTCGACAAGGTCTTCACCGAAGGCGGTTCGCATTTTCAGGAAAATGTGCAGACCACGATGGTGCCCGCGGGCGGATCCGCGATGGTGGAATATCACGTCGAAATTCCAGGCACCTATATTTTGGTCGATCATTCCATCTTCCGCACCTTCAACAAAGGCGCGTTGGGTATGATGAAGGTCGAAGGTCCCGACAACAAACCGGTCTATTCCGGCAAAGAAATCGATGCCGCATATCTGTCCGACAAGGCCGCGCCCAGCACCGCCATTGCTGACGCAGCGGACGCCAGCAAAAAAGGGGCACTCACCAAAGAGATGCAAATTGCGGCGGGCAAAACACTGTTCATGGGCACTTGCTCCACGTGTCATCAGGCCAGTGGCGAAGGCATTCCGAATGTGTTCCCGCCACTCGCCGGTTCCGACATGGTGAATGGCGACATCCAGCGCGTGATCGGGATTCCGCTCAACGGCCTGAGTGGTCCGGTGAAGGTGAACGGGAAAGATTACAACTCGACGATGCCCGCGATGAGTCAACTCAATGATGACGAGATCGCGCACATCATCACGTTCGTGCGCAACGCGTGGGGCAACGCGGGCGGTGTGGTCACGGCCGACGATGTAAAAGCCGTGCGCGCTGGCACATTGCGTCAACCAGGCGCGGCAAAATAAATGCAGCGCACCCTCTGCATTGGATTGATGATGTGCGTGGTACACGGCGGAATTCTCCAACCGTTCTACCCGCCCACGCCCAAGGAAAGTGAAATTCCGGTGGCGACATTTTACCTGGATCGCACGCCCGTCACCAACGCGCAATTTCTCGATTTCGTAAAACGCCATCCCGAGTGGCGCCGGGACCGCATCAAAGGCATTTTCGCAGACGAACGTTATTTGGCCCATTGGAGCACGCCCATGGCACTTGGTCCTCACACCTTCCCGCAACAACCGGTCACCCAGGTGAGTTGGTTTGCCGCACGCGCGTATTGTGCGGCCCACCAGAAGGTGTTGCCAACCGCCAATCAGTGGGAGTTTGCCGCGCAAGCGAGCGACGTCGCGCCCGATGCGCACCGGGACATGGCGTGGCGACAACGCGTACTCGAGTGGTACACACGCCCGGCGCCAGCGCAGTTGCCGCACGTGGATGCGGGAACTCCGAATTTTTATGGCCTCGTCGATTTACACGGACTCGTGTGGGAATGGGTCGCTGATTACAACGGCAATTTGATCGCTGCCGACAATAGAGAAAACGCGACGAGCCCGGAGAAAAATCGTTTTTGTGGCGCGGGCGCGCAAGTCGCCACCGAAAAAGAGGATTACGCCACCTTCATGCGCATGGCGTTTCGCAGCGCACTGAAAGCGTCCTACACCGTCGCCAACTTAGGTTTTCGTTGCGCCCGCAATCTGCCGGGAGCAACCCCATGAAGCACGCCCGCACCATCGCGTGTCTCGTGATTCTGCTGTCGGGTCTGTGCCTGCCGTCCGCGCACGCGGCCCCGGCACACTCGCTCTACGATTATCACGCGGCGCTCATCGATCAAGACGGCAAACCGGTCGGACTCGATATCTTTCGCGGACATCCGGTCGTCGTCGCCATGTTTTATGCCTCCTGCAAATATAGTTGCCCGTTGTTACTGAGCGCACTCACGCATCTGGAATCACAACTCGACGCCACACATCGCGCCGACGTGCGCGTGCTGCTCATCAGTTTCGATTCCGCCAACGACACCCCGGAAATTTTGTGCGCACTCGCCAACGATCGACATCTCGATCTCGCACGGTGGAAACTCACGCGCGGCGACGCATCCACCGTGCGCGACATCGCCGCCCTGCTGAACGTGTCGTACCGCGCCATTCCCGGCGGTGGCTTCAATCACACGTCGCTGCTCACCCTCCTCTCCGACACCGGAGACATTGTGCATTCCGAAGAAGGTCTCACCAACGCGGCCGACAGTATTGTCGGTCTGCTGCAACCCAGAAAGGCATTGCCATGAAGATCACGACTCCCTTGCGCCTCGCGGCGCTGGCGGGATTGTTGAGTTGCCTGCCACTCACCAGTCGCGCCATGACGATCGACAAAAAAACGCTCGACGCCGAAATCACCGCACAGGTCAAAAAAGAAATCGCCGCACAAAGGCAGTTGCAGCCGCACAGCGGCGCTGAGGGGGAGGCTCCGCGGGCTTTGCCCGTGGAGGGGGCGACGCGAGCCCCTCTATCGATTGCAGACAAGATCCGTGTCAGCGGGCAGGTGCGCGTGCGCCCCGAATTTCGCAACAACCTGAGTCAGGCGCTCGTGAATGTGCCCGGTGCATCCCCCACAGATTTTTCTGTGTTGCTGCGCAGTCGCGTCGGCGTGCAATTCACGCCGACGAAACATGTCGGATTTTTTGTGCAAGCACAGGATGCCCGCGAATTCGGTGAATCCGTGGCCGCCGTGCCCACTGCCGCTGGCGACAACAAAGGCCTCGATCTGCATCAGGGGTATGTCGATCTCACCGAGATCGGCAATCATCCGTTGTCGATTCGCGCGGGGCGACAAGAAATCAAACTCGGCGAAGAACGATTGGTTGGTGCCGCCGACTGGACCAACGTCGCTCGTGCCTTCGACGGTGTACTCATGTCGTACGAACCGCAAAACTACAGCCTGAAAGCGTTTGCGGCGATCACAGACAAGACCGTCGCCAGCGGCGCAGATGGACAGTACTTCGGCGGCGTGTATGCCACCTGGAAAAAGTTTCCGGGCGGCGTGCTCGATGGATATTACCTCGTATTACAGGATAATAATGGCGCCACCGGCGCGGCGGCTGGCACGGGCGACACGCTCTCCGTACACACCATCGGTTCGCGCATCGCATCGAAATTCAGCAACGGTCTTGATCTCGGCGTTGAAGCCGCCGTGCAGTTGGGAAAATTCGGCAGCAACAGTGTGCTCGCCACCGCCGGTCACGGCGCGGTGGGTTACACGTTCACCGGCAACGATTGGAAACCGCGCCTCGGTGTGGAATACAATTACGCCACCGGCGACGACGCTACGACCAGTCGCTACACCAAATTCAACAATCTCTTTCCGACCAATCACAACAAATATGGCATGATGGACCTGACCACGTGGAGTAATATGCACGACGCCAGTCTGAGCATCGGCGTCAAACCAGGTCGCACGGCCCTCTCCGCGGCGTATCATCTACTCGCGGTCGATAAAAATCAGGCGGCCGGCGACAAATTTGCGGGCACCTACGCAGGCGCGGCCGGTTTGGGAAAAATCGCCGGACATGAAATGGATGTCCAAGGCAAATGGACCATGAATGAAAATTGTGAAGTCGCCGCCGGCTACGGCCACTTCATGCCCGGATCTTTTTTGAAGGGTCAGGGCGTGAATCAACAAGCCGACTTTTTCTACACGACACTGCAGGCACAATTTTGATGTGTTACCGCGCACGCGATTTATTTCTTGCGCGATTTTTTCGGCGCGAGCAACGGGAAGAGTAACGCCTTCGAAATAAACATCACATCGGCATCGGTTTGCGCCTGACACGTGCAGTCGTGCGCCACGTTCGCCAACAAATGTCGCAGTCCAAAAATGTCGCCGATCGGGGTTTGCACGCGGTGCGCAGACGTACACGGTTGGCCGTTCACGAGGCATTGCACCTCGCCCTCGCGCAGCACATAAATTCCGTACGGCGCATGCCCTTCGTAAAATAATATCTGCTGCGGCCGAAAATGCAGCGGTTGCCCCGCGCGGGACAACCGCTGCCACTCTTTCTCGATCGCTTGCAACGCATGGACTTCCATGAGAACAGCCTAAATGAATCCGACCAACTCCCCTATGATCTGCGTCAGGTCGGGCGGCAGGGAATCGCTCACGAATCCCGTCACAACTCCCACCGTAAGGCCAGCTTCTTGTGCGAAATGGCACAATCGCGCAGATAGAGATTGATGAGATTTTGATACGTCATGCCAAGATCGGTGGCCAATCGTTTGAAATAGGAGACCGTATTTTTATCTAAGCGAATGGTAATCGGCTGTTTCAGATGTTTGATGTACGGGTTTCGCACACCCTTCATCTGAGAAAAATCATAATGTTTGCGCATACACTTACCTCTCGTAGTCCTTCTGTTCGTGTGCGTCGGCCTTGCGGGCCGAAATAATCCGAATCGTTGATTCATTGGCACGATAGCAGTGACACACCACCAGTATGCGCAATTGATAACTCAGCCCCAACAGAATAAATCGATCCTCGTCGTCGGAATGCTCCGGATCAAAATAGCGGATGGCATTTTCATCAAGAAAAACGGTCTGGGCTTCTTCGAATGAGATGCGGTGTTTTCGTTTATTGGATTGGTTTTTGCGTGCATCCCACACAAAGCAGATCTCATTCATACTTACATTGTACATATAAATATGAAGAGAGCAATTAAATTATTCTATCGGCGAATGATTCCAAACATGTTAACCGCCTCGTAACACCAACCAAAGGAATCCTCATCATGAAAATCATTCGCTGGATTTTGGCGCGCATAATTTTGTTCGTCGATCGTTGGTTTGGTCCACGGCTGCAACGACATGCCCCGGAAACGCAGGCCCGGCTTGACGCACAGACGGCACACATGACGCTCTATCAATATGCCGCGTGTCCGTTTTGCGTGAAGGTGCGCTGGGTCGCGCAACGATTGGGGCTCGACATTGCCGTGCGCGATGCAAAAAATAACCCGGACCACCGCGCGGAATTACTGGAAGGCGGCGGCAAAATCCAAGTCCCCTGCCTGCGCATCGCGACACCCGGCGCCGACCAATGGCTCTACGAATCATCCGCGATTATTCGATATCTGGAACAACTGGTGGCGAATGATGGACGCGTTGCGCAGGGAATGTAGACGAGGCATGAAACCAGCACCACGTGAAAAAATCACCACGTGAAAAAATAACCACGTGACTTTGTCACGTGGTTTGGCCGCTTTATATTCAGCTACTTACGATGTTTGCGATATTTTACTCGGACCCAACCCCATGACTGACACACTCCACCTGCAGGACATTGCCTTGGCACACGCGCCAGCAATTCAACGTTATGCCGCCGATCAACGCATTGCCGATACCGCGTCGTCTATTCCGCATCCGTATCCGGACGGCGCGGCGGAGTGTTTTGTCCGGCGCGTGCTGCAGGAACGTGTCGAAAAAAAATCGTTCGTTCACGCCGTGATGATCGGCGAAGAATTTGTGGGCGTCGCGTCGTTGTTCAATTGCCTGCGTGTCCCCGGTGAAGCCGAAGTTGGGTACTGGATCGGCGTTCCCTTTTGGGGTAAAGGCTACGCCACACACGCTGTGTCCCTCTTGATTGCGCTGGCGAAGAGCATGGGATTCTCTGCTCTCGTTGGCAAATGCGTGGCCCGCAATCCCGCCTCGGCGCGCGTCATGGAAAAAAATGGTTTTCACTTCGACAAAGAATCCATCGGCTGCGGCCCCCACACCGGCGACCTCGTGCGGGAATTTAAACGGACGGTCATGTAAATCAATGTGTTGCGGGATTCACTCTGTAAAAATTTTCTGAAACGCGCGCTTCGTGGTGTCCCAACCAAGTTCGGCGATGGCGTCGGTGATGGGAATGTCTTTGGGACAGGCCTCGACGCAATTTTGTGCGTTGCCGCAATGGGCGATGCCGCCGAGTTCCATGAGACTGTCGAGACGATCGTTTTTGAGCACGGCACCGGTCGGGTGTTCGTTGAAGAGTTGCACCTGGCCAAACGTGAACGGGCCGATGAACGGCGAATGCGTATTAAATTGCGGGCACGATTCCATGCAGCAGCCGCACGTCATGCAGGTGGAAAATTTGTAGGCGACTTGTTGCGCGGCGGGCGTGATCTTCGGACCAGCGCCCAGATTGTGCGTGCCGTCGATCGGCACCCACGCCTTGATTTTTTTGAGCGTGCGAAACATGGATGAGCGATCCACGATTAAATCGCGCACGCCGGGAAATTTGCTCATCGGTTCAACCGTAATCGGTTGATCGAGATGTTCCACCAACGCACTGCACGCCTGCCGCACTTTTCCATTAATGACCATGGTGCACGCGCCACACACCTCTTCCAGACAATTCGATTCCCACACCACCGGCTTCACGGTTTTTCCGGAAATATCGACCGGGTTGCGCTGAATCGCCATGAGCGCCGAAATCACATTCATACTCGGCCGAAACGGTACGCGAAATTCCTGCCAATATTTTGCGGAGTGCGGCGTGTCGCGGCGGGAGATCTTCAGATGGATGGTTTTCATGTGTTGTCCTTAGGTCCCTACGCCCCTATGTCCCTACGTCTGCGGCACTTTGAGATATTTGATAAATGCCCTGCATTTGTTGATGCACTCCTGGCATCGCTCAAAAGTTGCATCAAAATGCTCCGGCAAGATGTAATGCAAATCAATTGCGATATAAAGGTGCGATTGCACTTCGATTGCGGAACGGCTCGAATACCCAAGAAAACGAATGAACTCGATATCTGAGACGACACCGAATCCTTCGGCAATATTGGCCATTACTGAGATGGCCGCACGACGAATTTGATCCCGCAAACAAAAATCACGAGAGAACTGATCAAAACATGTCAATTCATAAGTCTCCGCCACTAAAGTCCGTGCCGCCTGCCAACATTCGAGATCCTCAAAACGTCGCACGCCCATAAATACTCATCCTCTCCCAACCAAAAACAGATCCATCACCATCCGATCAAAAGGCATAAGGACGTAGGGACATAGGGACGCAAGGACAAAAAACTCACGCGTAGTTGCGCAACTTCGGTTCAATCAACGAAATATCGACCGGTTCGTAGGAAATTTCGGGACCACTGGGTGTAAATTTTGCCTTGGTGGTTTTGAGCCAATCTTTGTCGTTGCGATCGGGGAACGCGGGTTTGTAGTGCGCGCCGCGACTTTCGTTGCGCAGGAGTGCGCCTTTCACGATCACCTTCGCCAGATGCAGCATGTTGTCGAGATGACGAATGAACAGCAACTCCGCGTTGGCCCAGGCGCCGGTGTCGAGCACACCGACATTCTTGAATCGATCGTGCAGCGCGCACACGCCGTCGTACGCCACTTGCAATTTGTCGTTGTGCCGCACCACCGAGACATCGCGCATCATGATCTGCGACAACTCATCGTGAATGACGTGCGGATTTTCGCTGCCGTTGCGTTTGCGATTGGTTTCTGTCTTTTCAATTTCACGCTGACGGGCGGCGTTGAAAATTGCATCGGGAACGGTGGCCGCACTCTGATCCATATTTTTTGTAAATTGAATCACCGACGGTCCCGCGACCATGCCCGCGTAAACGCACGACAGCAGCGAGTTGGCGCCGAGTCGATTCGCGCCATGATAATGATAATCACATTCGCCGCCCGCAAAGAGTCCGGGAATGTTCGTCATGTGATTGTTGTCGATCCACAATCCGCCCATCGTGTAATGCATCGACGGAAATACTTTCATGGGCACCTTCGACGGATCACCGCCCGCAAATTTTTCGTAGATTTCGATAATACCCGCAATGCGCGCCATGAGTTTTTCGCGCGGAATGTGCGTGACATCGAGATACACCACCGGTTGACCATCGATACCCAGACCCAAATCATACACGACTTTGTAAATCGCGCGCGACGCGACATCGCGCGGGACGAGGTTTCCGTATTTCGGATACATCTCTTCGAGAAAATACCAGCGCTTGCCGTCGCGCGGGACCCACATACGACCACCCTCACCGCGCACCCCTTCGCTGATCAATCGATTTTTATCCTCGCCCGCAATTGCGGTCGGATGAATCTGAATGAACTCGCCGTTCCCGTAATACGCACCTTGCTGATACAGCGACGACTGCGCGGAACCGGTGCAATTCATCGAATTCGTCGAACGTCCGTAAATGAGCCCCACCCCGCCCGTGGCCATGACGACTGCATCAGCGCGGAACACTTCAATGTCCATCGTGGACAATTTTGTGGCGACCATCCCGCGACAACGTCCGGTGTCGTCTTGCACCGCCGACAAAAATTCCCAGCCTTCGTAGCGTTCGACCAGACCGTCGGCCTCGAAGCGGCGCACCTGTTCGTCGAGCGCGTAGATGAGTTGCTGTCCGGTGGTCGAGCCCGCAAACGCGGTGCGATGAAAGAGCGTGCCGCCGAAGCGACGAAAATCGAGTTGACCTTCGGGTGTGCGATTGAAGGTCACACCCATGCGATCGAACATGTACACAATGGAAGGCGCGGCCTCGCACATGCCTTTCGGCAACACCTGATTACACAAAAAATCGCCGCCCAAAATCGTTTCGTAAAAATGTTGTTGCGGCGAATCGCCCTCGCCCTTGGTGTTCACCGAGGCGTTAATGCCGCCCTGCGCGCAGACCGAATGCGACCGCCGACACGGCACGGTCGAAAAAATTTTGACCGGGAATCCGGCCTCGGCGATTTTGATCGTGGTCATGAGTCCCGCCAGACCACCACCAACAACAATGAACGAAGGTTGCGTCATATTTTTTGGCCCAGTCCCATTGAAATCTTCATACCAGAAATCTTCTCGATCATTGCTTCATGAAAAATGCGTTCATCCGCCATCCGTATTTTGTCCACACGAATTCTGGGTCTGCGTAGTACATTTTTGATTTGGCTGGCCACTCATAATGCACCACACCGTACGTCGGCGATCCTGCCTGCCCCGGTACGATTTCTGGATGTATCGTTAACAACGAGCCCGCCTGTTGAAAAAGATCGACGACCGAAAGAATATTTGCCCGCGTAAAATATCCATGTTTTGTGTCTGCACTCGCAGTGCCCCACAGTTGTTGCCATTGGGCAGTGTCAAATATTTTCGCATAGGATAATCCGCGTCGTGTGCGCATTTCCTCCAGGAATTCCTCTCGCTGTAATATGGTATCCGTTCCAAGCTCAATGGAGTCCCATTCCCGTTTTTCTGGGGACACCAATTTTGCAAAACGTGTTGCGTCACGTTGCATAATCGCGTCGCGCAGTTCGACACCTAATTGATAGAGCGATTTTTCTTGTTCCTGCACCGTGGTCGCGCGATGGCACGAAAAACCACCCACACAACACAACAATACCAACCAATATTTCCACTGACGTGCACACATAGTTGCTCTTTCTACCGTCTCATGATGCATTCCGGATTAAACCGCGTATTCGTGTTTTCTGAGGTGCTCGTCGCAAGATGCAGGTGCGGTCCACTTGAACGCCCAGAAACAGAGGATCTCGCCCTGCCCCAGTTGGCGCTTCTCCGCCCATTTCAAGTAGCGCAGAACTCCATGGTGTACCGGGATCTAACGGCCGACACCCCCATGCCTCACCCGTTGCTGCCCTCGCCGCTTCCGCATCGGCCAGATATTCTTCCCCGTTTTCCAAAGTGCCGCAGATCATTTCTCGATTTGCCGCCTGCCAATTCGCAACCTGTTTGACCTCCCACGCACGCCGCCACTCGCTGGCGTCCATGTGCTTTTGGCAACTGTGCTCTAAAACCAACAAATATTCACTGTTCGGCATACATCGCTGGCCATCACTGTTGACGAAAATCGCATACGCTGGCCTAGAAATACACAAGGCTCCCAAAAATATGGCGACGATTTTTTGTGCCCGTGGCAACGTCACACCAGACCACCACCAACAACAATGAACGAAGGTTGCGTCATACAAACTCCCGCATGATCAACAATCCCCACACGCTCATGACCGCAAACACGCCCCAGCACACGATCGCCGCGCGGTGCTGAGCGGCGCGGGTGACGGTGATGCCCCACGTGATGAGACTGGTGGCGATGCCGTTGGCGAAATGGAAACAGACCGAGACAATGCCGATCGCATACAACCAACGCGCCCAACCCGGTGCGAGCAAATGCTCGACGTCGGCAAATGTGATAATGCGACCCGACAGCGCGGCCGCGATGCGCGTGGTCCAGACGTGATAGCCCACGTAGAACATAGCAAAGACACCGGTCACGCGTTGCAGAAAATACATCCAGTTGCGATAATGATTGTACTGCAGAAAATTATTCGCGCCGGTCGCCATGATGACCAATCCCAACACAATGTGGAAAAAAATCGGCAGACCGATCAGACCGATTTCCAAAAACAACACGAGCGGCAATCCTTGCAAATCCGCGACCATCTTGTTGTAGGCGGCCGGGCCTTGAAACACGTACGAGTTGGAAAAAAAATGTTCGAGCACAAAGGCGCCAATGGGCGCGATGCCCATGAGCGAATGCAGACGGCGCAACCAAAAATATTGCAGCGACTTACCACTGGATGCCATCGACCATCTCTTTCACATGTCCGACCGATGTCTGAAACGCGCATCTCTCATCGTTCGTAAGTTTGAGTTCGACAATCTTCTCCACACCCTTCGCGCCCAACACCGCCGGAACGCCAATGTAATAGCCTTCGACGCCATATTCGCCGTTGCAGCGCGCGGCGCAACTGAGCAGGCGTTTTTTATCTTTCAGAAATGATTCCGCCATATCAAGCGCACTGATTGCGGGCGACACAAACGCCGATCCGGTTTTCAAGAGCGCCACGACTTCGCCGCCCGCATTTTGCGTGCGTTTCACAATCGCGTCGATTTGCGCGGCGTCGAGAAATTCCGCGACCGGCACGCCTTGCACGGTGCAGTAGCGCGTGAGCGGCACCATGGTGTCGCCGTGTCCGCCCAACACCATCGCGGTGACGTCGTGCACACTCACGCCAATCGCCTCGGCGACAAACGCGCGAAAACGCGCGGCGTCGAGCACGCCCGCCATGCCGCACACCATGTGCGCGGGCAGGCCGGAGAGTTTTTGAAACGCGTACACCATGACATCGAGCGGATTCGACACCACGATGCAAAATGCCCTTGGCGCGTGTTGCTTCACGTTTTCGGCGACGGTTTTGATAATGCCGACATTGGTTTTCAATAAATCATCGCGACTCATGCCCGGTTTGCGCGGGATGCCGGCGGTGACAATCACGACATCGGCACCCGCAATCGCCGCGTAATCATTCGCGCCCGTCGCGCGCGCATCGCAGCCCAGCACCGGCGACGCCTCCCAGATATCGAGCATCTTGCCTTGCGGCAATCCGTCGACGATGTCGAACAACACCACATCGCCCAATTCGCGCTGCACCGCCTGTTGCGCCAACACGCCGCCGATTTGCCCGCCCCCAATTAATGCAATTTTTTTTCTCATATTTTTTTGTCCTTATGTCCCTATGTCCTTACGTCCTTGCGACAAAATACATCTCGTCACTATTCCTCTAAAAAGACGAAAGGACATAGGGACGTAAGAACGCAAGGACAAAAACTCACATATTCGCCACAATCGCCCGTCCATACTCCGAACACTTCAACTCGCGCGCATCGGGGATGTCGCGGGCGAAATCGTAGGTGACGGTTTTTGCGGCGATGGTTTTGCCGACCGCGCTGTAGATTTTTTGCGCGGCCTCGTTCCAACCCATATATTCAAACATCATCGCGCCCGACAAAATTACCGAGCTCGGATTAATTTTGTCCTGTCCCGCATATTTCGGCGCGGTGCCGTGCGTCGCCTCGAAAATCGCGCGACCGGTCACGTAATTAATGTTCGCGCCCGGTGCGATCCCAATCCCGCCCACCTGCGCCGCCAGTGCATCCGACAGGTAATCGCCGTTCAGATTTAATGTGGCGATGACATCGTATTCCGCGGGACGCAGCAAAATTTGTTGCAGAAAATTATCGGCGATGACGTCTTGAATGAGCAATTTGCCATCCGGTTTTCCCGCGCAATCCGCCCACGACACCACGTGATCACCGAATTCTTCTTTCGCAACTTGGTAGCCCCACTGCATGAAGGCACCTTCGGTGTACTTCATGATGTTGCCCTTATGCACGAGGGTCAGGTTGCGACTTTTTTGGTCGAGTGCGTATTGAATCGCCGCGCGCACCAGGCGCGCCGTGCCTTCCTGCGACACGGGCTTGATGCCAATGCCCGACGATTCCGGAAAACGAATTTTCGTGACGCCCATTTCCTGCTGCAAAAAACTGATGAGTTTTTTCACTTCCGGCGTGCCCGCGGCCCATTCGATCCCGGAATAAATGTCTTCGGTGTTTTCGCGGAAGATGGTCATGTTGACCAACTCGGGTTTGCGCAACGGCGACGGCGTGCCGGCAAAATACCGCACGGGTCGCAAACAGACATACAGATCGAGTTCCTGACGGAGCGCGACATTAATACTGCGAATCCCCCTGCCGACGGGTGTCGTGAGCGGACCCTTGATCGCGACTAGATATTCTTTGACGACGTCGAGTGTTTCGGTCGGCAAAAAATTCGGCGGACACGCCTCGCCGTACACGGTTTTTGCTTTTTCTCCCGCAAACGTTTCAAACCAAACGATCTGACGTTTGCCCGCGTAGGATTTTTCGACCGCGGCATCGAGCACGCCTTGCGCCGCGCGCCAGATGTCGGGGCCCGTCCCATCGCCTTCGATAAACGGCACAATGGGCTGGTCTGGGACCTGCAATACGCCATTTTGGATCGTGATCTTTGCGCCGACGGTCGGCACCTTGAGCGGTGAGGCCATGCGTGTCTCCCCCAGGAATTCTCGCGTTGAATGTGGTGCGGCTATAACGGACAGGAATAAATTATGCAAGAAATCTGGGGGCGCGCCGCCGCATAACTTTGAGAAACGTCCCCAAGGTTATGCGGCGGCGGCATGCAGTTTCGGTTATTGAGTTTGATCATCCTGCGCGATGATGTCCCAACAATTGACCCAGCTGGATTCCAACTCGAGCTCGGAACATGACGACGCCATCAGCGCCGCTTCGTCGATCGTGGCAGTGGTATCGGCGGTCCCGCTACAATTGTATGTTTCGCTGGCGTCAAACGAGACGCTGACCGAGCTGGCGGCCGCCGGCGGCGTGACCGCTTGCACATTCGTGAGAAACGTCCCCGCCGCGGTGGCATCGACTAACGTCGTGTCACCGTTCCAACCTTGCGAGCTATCATCAGACCAGGAAAAAGTGTTGTCGGCGGTCGAACCGGTCTGTGCGCCGGACATAATGGCATGTGCCGCACCATCGCCCACCGCCAGCAGTTGCAGATTATAGTCACTGGTGCCCGCCGTGTTGCCATCCAA
>Ga0209515_10004320_pt1 | contig 19309 bp, 18 predicted proteins | sample Subgroupgradi54m_FD_187454 | JGI IMG/M metagenome (GOLD analysis project Ga0209515, IMG submission 187454) | Subsurface groundwater microbial communities from S. Glens Falls, New York, USA - GMW60B uncontaminated upgradient, 5.4 m (SPAdes)... ...
GGTCTCCTTTTTTATAGTGAGGTTTCAGCACCTTCACTATGATATAGCCGAATGTTTCTGTTTTTAGAAACATTCAGAGCTCAGCGAGGATCATTCCTCGGGGAGACCACCTTTTTCATTTTACCGAAAGTCGTCCCGCGGAAAGCGTGCAGGACTGCATGAAGCGCTGCCATTACGGGGAGTCATTTGAAGAAAAAGCGTTGAGGAGTAAAATTTAGCAACGCTTTTTATTTGAGCCCGGTACTTCAGCGAAGTAGCCCTTTAGGGTTGGAATGGTACCGATTTAGTTTGAGCGGTAGGACTAACCGATCCGTTTGAAGAAAGCGGCGGCGATTGCAGTCGCGAGAAGGAAAAGACTTGAAGGTTCCGGGACGAGAACTCCGGGGCCAAGCAAAGATTGAAGTTCGCCGCCTGCCCAGACGGGAATCTCCCTGTCGACCAAACCCCGTTTTGTGTGGACCGTGATGTCAAACTCAAAATTATCGAGGGTTAGACCTGGATCAAATCCAACAGGAAGGCCGTCACTAAGCGCTTCTTCGGGCGAGGTCCTGAAGGCGATATAGGAGAATAAATTCACAGGATCCCAAGGCGGCGGATCGGCTGCTCCGTCTTTCATGTAACCGTCAAAAAAGGGATCGGTGGGCGAGAGCGGACCGTCAGAGATCAGGCTTATCCAGCCCGGCGGTAGATCGACACCGGTAACAAAGCCCGGATCAATTCCCAAGTCAATGAGAGACACGTGCTCCGAATCGTCAGGATCGGGTAGGGAATTCCCCGGTTGAAAAACAAAATGATACACATAAAATCCCTGAGCCGCTCCGCCGCCCGTATTAAATCCATTGCCCATGGGACGATTGGCGCCGCCCGCGTTGCCGGTTCCGTAAAGGGAATTGAGTTCCCGCGTGTCCTGCGTGTTGAAAGTGCGGGCGGTGTTCGCCTGCTCATGATTCATCACGTTGCCGTTCCGATCGTCGGCAAATCCCAAAACGTGGGACATCTCGTGCTCCGCGAGATTTCGGATGTAATTTTTTTCCGCGTCGGTATTAAAGGGAAGCCGTTCATGGAGGAAGGCCTTGCCGACTAAGAGCCGCGTTCTGCTGTAGCCAGCACCGGCCATGCCGTCATTGGTCCCAAGTTGTAGCGGACCAAGAGCGCCGAAAGAAAAATTTTCCGGCTTCCATTGATAAACCACTTCGTTCTCCGTTCCGGCGGGAGGATTGCCGATCTGAACATTGAGCGTAATGCCGCGTGCAGCCATGGCCGCTTTCCAGCGCTCCACACCTTCCTTGGCAAGCTGGTCGCGGCCATTGTTGTTCGGATCCTGCTGAATGTAGATATTCAGCGTTGAATTATTTGGCCACCTGAGAGGCTGCACGATTTGGTCGCCGTAAGTGAGGGGAGTTGCTTGCGCATCGCCGGCAGAAAAAATGAAGGCGAAGGAGAAAATCATGAAAAGAAAAGATTGTTTCTTCATGGGGGAGACAGATTATCAGAAATCCAGCGTCTGTCAACCATCACAACCAGTTGCCCCACAGGGGCTGCTTCGCCGCGAAATCCAGCACAGGAGAGTTTTTACCAAAAGGCGTTTCAGGTGTATAATCCCAATGCCTTTTTTATTTAACCTGATCATATGAAAAGCTTCCTCCCCCACGTAGAATAGTGGGGAATGAATTTTGCGGAAACATCAACCCACTTACGCAAAGGAGGAAGCAACATGGTTTATATTGGCTGCGATCAACACAAACATTTCTGTCAGCTTGCTGTTCTTGACGAAGAAGGAAAAATGATTCAGCAGCAAAAACTTTATCACGATGATCGGGAAACTCTCAAGAGGTATTTCACCTCACTACCTCCTGGGTCGCAGATGGCCGTTGAGGCCTCAGGCTTTGAATCCTGGCTCGCCGATTTCGTTCAGGATCTCGGCATTAAGGTCCATTTAAGCCACCCTCTAAAGACCCGAGCCATTGCGGAAGCGAAAATAAAAACAGATAAGGTCGATGCCAAGATTCTCGCCCAACTCCTTTATGCTGACCTTCTTCCAAAAGCTTATCTGCCTTCTCCCGAAACACGCCGGATTCGTTACTTCTTAAGATTTCGTCTGTGTCTCAATCGTTACAGAAGCAGCCTAAAAAATCGGATTCACTCCTTACTCCACGGTTTGGGGATCCGCCCGCCCGCGGTAACGGATCTTTTTGGGGTCACAGGCCGAAGGTTTCTTGACTCCCTTCGACTCGGTGAAGGATACCAAGAAGCTCTCTTAGGCTATCTCAATTTGCTTGATACCACCGAAACTCGGATCAATTGCCTGAAGAAAAGATTAGCCGCCAGAGTTAAAGAAAATCCAGATGCAGAACGGCTGGAAACAATTCCAGGTGTAGGCGTCTTGCTATCTCAGCTCATTCTTGCTGAAATCGCTGACATTCAGCGCTTCGCATCTCCTGAACGGCTTTCGTCTTACGCCGGCCTTGTCCCAAGTATTCACCAAAGCGGGCAACGACTCTACCACGGTCCTTGTCCGGATCAAGGGAACAAATTCCTAAGGTGGGCCATGGTCGAAGCCGCTCAAACAGCAGTCCGCAAAGACCCAAGACTCAAAGATTTCTACGAACGGATTAAACGCAAGAAAGGGTCACAAAAAGCTATTGTTGCCGCTGCCCGAAAGATGCTTGTGATTGTTTTTTACGTGTTGAGTCGTAAGGAGAATTATCATTTCAACGTTTTTCCCAGACAAGCCCGGCAAAGTGCCTGAGCCAAGAGCTCGTTAACCTGATTGGGAAGTCTGGATTCGAATGACGATCGTGTGAATTCTGACCACGAATGGATGAATGAATCACTTTTGAGTCATTAACGCTTGACTTGAGGAAGCTTTTCATGGATGGCACTTATGGAAGAAGCACTCGTTCTCTTTCGGTTCCAAAACTCGTCCACAAGGAGGTATCAATTGATGAACAAACTCCCACAAGTCACCCTGCTTTTTTGGATCATGAAGATAGCTGCAACCACTCTGGGCGAGACGGCCGGAGACCTTTTGTCCATGACATTGAATATTGGCTATGCGCTTAGTTCGATGATTTTGATTGGAATGTTTTTTGTCACTCTTGTGACCCAATTGATGTCGAAAAAATATCACCCATTGCTTTATTGGACCGTGATCCTTTCAACCAGTACTGCCGGTACAACGATGTCGGATTATATGGATCGCACCTTAGGGCTTGGCTATGCTAAGGGCACTCTCATTTTAGTTTCTATTTTGGCAGCTATTTTTATGTACTGGCGTTACAGCGCTCATTCTTTTTCCGTTCAAAATATTACAACGTTTAAAGTCGAGATGCTTTATTGGACTGCCATTTTATTTTCAAATACTTTGGGTACCGCTCTGGGTGATTTCTTGGCTGATAGTTCCGGTCTTGGATTTGCGGGAGGAGCGCTTTTAATCGGTGGTTTTCTAGCACTGACAGTCCTTGCCTACTATTTTACCCGAATTTCTAAAACCCTACTGTTTTGGATTGCGTTTGTCCTCACACGTCCGTTTGGTGCAACCATGGGGGATGTTCTGACAAAATCAAGGGAACGAGGTGGCCTTAATTTTGGCACAATCGGCTCATCTATCATTCTCGGATCAATCCTTGGAATTTTGATTCTGTACACAACTTTAAATCAAAATAGAGGCGCACAAGCGGCCTGAGCCAAAGCAAATCCCTTTATTTAAGATTTTTTTAGCGTGTGGGCATCCTCCGAATGCATTAGCCAGTTGTCCCACAGGGGCTGCTTCGCCGCGAAAGTCGTCCAATTCGGGGAGCTTCCTGCTTCAATTTGCTTTCCTCCCGCAAAGACAGGATGTTAAAAATTGCCTAGTTTTTTTGAAGCTCTAATGGTAGTATAACCCTTCCTGTCTTTAGGAAATCTTGGCCATTCATTTCTGAAAGGAGTTTCAATCATGACCCAAGTAAAAGATAGTGTCATTGTGCGCATTGCGGGAGCAGCGGGAGACGGTATTGCTTCCTCCGGCGAGATCTTCGGAAAGGTTTGTTCCCGACTCGGTCTTCATGTTATGGCTTACAATTCCTATCAATCGGCAATTCGGGGCGGTCACGTTTGGCTTCAGCTCAATGTCGGCTCGCGTAAGACGCTCACTCATGGTGAAGAGCCTGAAGTCGTTGTTCTCCTTAACAAAACGAGCCCATTGGTTCATGTTCCTTCGGTCAAAAAAAGCGGCGTTGTTTTTTATAATTCCTCGAACATTACCGAGGACCTTTCCAAAATGCGCAGCGACATTACCTTCTATGGAGTGCCATTCCGGGAATTAATTACCGAGAAGGGCGCGGACATAATAATGGCCAATGTCATGCTCACGGGGGCGGTCGTACAGATTTTGGGTTTGAATCCGCAGGTGGGACTCGATTTCATCCGAGATCGCTTCGGAAAGAAGCAAGAAGAAGTGATCAAACTCAACCAAAAGATTTTCCAAATCGGTGTCGATTGGGCAAAGCAGAATGCGAAATCATTGGATATTGTTTTGAAAGGGGATGGCAAAAGGCGGATGTTTATGACTGGAAACCATGCCTTCGGGATGGGGCTTTTGGCGCATGGTCTTAAATTTTATGCCGCTTATCCCATGTCTCCTTCAACAGGCGTTCTTCATTATCTAGCTACAAAGGCGAAATCCCATAAAATTGTTGTCAAGCAGACGGAAGATGAAATCGCAGCTGTCAATTTCGCAATCGGCGCGGCTCACGCAGGCGTTCGGGCAGCGACGGCTACATCGGGAGGCGGTTTTTCTCTGATGGTGGAAGGAATTGGTCTTGCGGGAATGCTGGAAGAGCCGATTGTGATTATCAATGTTCAGCGAGGCGCGCCGTCCACCGGAATTCCCACTAAGCAAGAACAGGGGGATTTGAATTTGATGTTTGGCGGATCGGGCGATTTTGCCCGGATCGTGCTCGCTCCCAAAGACATGGAGGACGCCTTTTATACGGCCGGACGCGCGCTTAATCTCGCCGAAAAATATCAAACGCCGGTTCTAATCCTTTCCGATTTGTTTTTATCGGAACATTTTCAAACGGTCGAGCCGTTTCAATTTGACGTGGTTCCCATCGAACGGGGCAAAATTCAGGAATCGGTTAACGGTGGTTACAAGCGCTATTTGATCACCGAAGACGGAGTTTCGCCGCGCGTCCTTCCCGGCGTGCCGGGCGCAATGTACATTTCGGCAAGCGATGAACACGATGAGAGCGGTGTCGTCATCAGCGACGTACTAGCGGGCCTTCCTTCTTCGCTTGATATTCGGAATAAAATTCATGCCAAGCGGATGAAAAAGCTTGAGGTAGCGCGCGTGGAAGATATGCGCCTGCCCACTCTAACTGGTCCTGCCGATGCGGAGTTAACGCTCATGGGTTGGGGTTCGACCTACGATGCAATTGCGGAAGCCTGCCAGCTTTTAAGAGAGGCCGGTGTGAACGTCAACCACTTGCATTTTACGGATCTGTATCCGCTTCCGGTAGAAGGCGTTTTGGAAATTTTAAATTCCTGCCGCGAAATTGTTGCAGTTGAAACTAATTTTTCCTCTCAAATGGTGAGGCTGATTCGAGCCGAGACCGGGTTCAGCATTAAGCGGACCGTCAACCGCTATGACGGCGAGCCGTTTACGGGGGAAGATATTTTCAAGCGGTTGCAGGGGGTGCTTGCTCATGTCTGAGTCAAAAGATTTCAATAGTTCGGTTCATCCCGATTGGTGTCCCGGCTGCGGAGATTTCGGGCTGTTGTCCGCGCTTAAGAAAGTGTTTCCGCTCTTAAATTTGGAACCCCATCAAATTATGACCGTTTCAGGAATCGGTTGTTCTTCCAATCTGCCCGGGTTTATCAATACGTATGGAATGCATACACTCCATGGACGTGCACTTCCCATTGCTCAGGGTTTTAAGCTGGCCAATCATGAGATGACGGTCGTAGCCATGGGAGGAGATGGAGACGGCTATGGAATTGGGGTCGGCCATTTTGTCCATGCGATGCGCCGAAACGTTGACGTGACTTATGTGGTGATGAATAACGCCATTTACGGTCTTACCACAGGCCAAACATCACCCACAAGTGCTTTGAAAATGAAAACCAAGTCCACACCTTTTGGTAATCCGGAACTGCCGCTTAACCCGCTCACCTTAGCGCTGGCGTCAGGCTGCAGTTTTGTAGCCCGGGTTTATACCGGTCATGTCCCTCAGCTTGTCGAGGTGTTCAAGCGGGCCATTCAGCACCAAGGGTTTGCGCTCGTGGATACCTTCAGCCCGTGTGTGACGTTTAATAAACTGGACACCCATGAGTTTTACAAGCAAAACGTAAAAGATATCAATCAAAATGGGCACGACATCTCTGATATTATGGCCGCTTTTCGCGAAGCCACAGCAACCGACTACATCGCAACAGGAATCTTTTATGCCGAAGAGCGCCCTTGTTACGAAGCAAGCGAAGAAGAAACTCTCACCGAGCCTCTTTACAAGCATCCCCTCAGTATTTCAAACGAAGCGGGAGAGAAACTTATCGCTGAATTTGTGTAAGAGCTCGCGGAAGGGTAGTTCTTTTTCCTTAAAATTCCACCTTCCGAACAAAGGGGAGGTTCCAGATGATTTCAAAGCGACTCAAGCAATTCCTCGAAGATGAAAGTGTCTCCTATGAGGTAATCGAAGGACTCGAAAAAGATTATGCCAAGATCATTATGGTCCGCGCAGGTTTAGGCAACGCGATGGTTGTGATGCCGGCATCTTGTGAGATTGATCTTGGGAAACTGGGTGTTCTGTTGGATGTGCCCGAGGTTACGGTCAGTAGCGATGCCGAGAGTGCGGGCCTTTTCCCGGATTGCGAAGCAGGCGCAATGCCAGCAATTGGGAGATTGTACGGCCTTCCTTGCTATATCGACGAGACACTTCTCGACGGGCCAAGCGTTTGTTTTAAAGGTGGAAATCACCGGGAAGGCATCCGAATTTCTTCCTATGAATATTGGAGGATTGCCCAGGCCGAAGTCGGTGATTTTAGATTACGAAAGATCGCGGTGTAAACAACGGGACTCGTTTTAAAGCATCAAGCTCAGATTCACCGCCGAAAATTCTTTTTTGATTCCCACTCGCCATCACAATTTGGGTCAATAGCTATTTCATGGTGTTGGTGCTAGATCCGCGTAGTTAGTACTTTCCAGGTTTTTTCCATCCCTAGTTTGAACGTTCGCTCCAAACCCGTTAGTTTTTCATCAATAGGAAGATAAGGCAAAATCAAAAGGGTAATGAGTGAGAAGAAAGCGGAAATGAGAATGAGCAGTTTTAAACCCAGGATAGAAAAAAGCGCTCCTCCGAGAACTTCAGAACCCATTTGACCTAAATTTAAAAACGACATGAGGAAAGCAAAAATGGTGCCCCCGGCATATTGAGGAGAACTTTTCGCGGCGAGGTTCAGAAGCGTCAGGAAGATCAATGTATTTACGATGCCAAATGGAATTTGTGAAATCAGAGTGATGGATTTTGAAAAAGAAGGATGTGACGCCACGAACGGGATGAAGTAAACGAGATTGAAAAGAATCATTACAATACCGATAAAAACAGCAAGAATGAGGCATTTACGTACTGGAACACGTTCGACATATTTCATAAATAGAATACTTCCCACTAAAGCAGCACAGCTTCCCACGCCCTGGGCAATTCCCAAAAATGATCCATTAAACTTCAGTGTATCCACAGCGTAATAAAAAAACGGAGCGCCGAAGGAAGGCGAAAAATTCCAAAAGAATAGAAACCCAGCGAGAAGCCACAATTCCTTTTGTCTGAAAATTTCCTTCAGTTCGCTTTTTCCTTCAATTTCAAGATGGCCTGCTTTTGTTTCCCTCACCAGAATGGCGGCGATGAAAGCCGTTAGAATTGGAAAAATGGATGTCATTGCAAAAATCGTTTGAAAACGAATCACACCGTTCCTGGCCAGATCGGAAATATATCCCCCACAAAAAGCGGTGATGATCATCGCGGAATAAACCGAAGCCCACTGAATCGATTGAAAGCGACCTGTTAGATTCCTTGGTTTTCCTATTTCCACCATAAGGCCGTCTGTTACCACATCCTGAAAAGCGTAAGCCATATAACAGATAGTGATGACAGAAAGAAGTATTGCTTCGGTATAAGTTTTTATTGTTGCGAGTAAGAGCCATGTTATTCCTGCCAATCCAGAAGTTATGATCAGATAGGATTTTCGCCTGTAACCAAAAATAGGGAAGGAATCCGAAATGAATCCCCATAATGGTTTAATGACCCATGCCACCAAAGTGATCGCTTGGAAATAGGCCATTTGAGACGGATTAAGTTTTACCCCTTCTTTCAGGAGAAAGTTAAGTGATAGGTTAGGCAGGGCGCCCAAGCCGTTTAAGGAAAAGAAGTAAACAGCGGAAAAAATGATTGAAAACCGGATGAACATTTTTTTGTCGGCGGGGATTGTCATAAAATTTGAATTATCATAACAAACCATGATGAAAATTGCAGTAAAATCAAAATTTGAATTTTAGAATGGTATTCAATGCTGTCTTTTTAAATTGATCAAGTAAGCTAACTTGCAAATAATTTTTAGGTGTTTTTAAGCAATGACTCATATTTTTGACCCGTGCTCTTGACATTTTAGAAAACATCGGGTAGGGTTTGATTAGAAAGTTTTAATGAGAAAATTTTAATTAGGAAATTCTAAGCTCTTTGAAGAGATTTCGCTGAAAAAGGTAAACGGTCTGAAAAGGCCGGGCGCAAAGCTAGAGGTCCTCGTCGCCAAGAAGTATGGCGGAAGGATAGCTCGGCTACCAGCATGCGGTGTGAACCCATGGGGTGTGTTATGTATAAGCCCGTCTTAGTCAGACGGGCTTTTTTGTTTTCTAAGGGGGTGTTGAATGTGATCGGGATGGATAAAAATGTTAACGCGTATAACTTAGCCAGCAAGTTATCTCGTTGTTTAATGTTAGCATTGTGCGTTCTTATCAGTTTTCCTGTGGACACAGGTTCTACGACAATTTTGGGATACCCCTTCTTTTTAGGTAGAATTAATGGCGCTCCCCACGCAACAGATATTATTTGTTTAGGAGATAGTTTAACTCAGGGAATAGGCGCAACTCCCGGTCATGATTATCCTAGTTTGTTGGCTAAAGCTTTGGGGATGAAAGTGATCAACGCGGGTGTTGATAGCGATGAAACGGAAGATGTCTTGAAACGGCTTGATCGAGACGTTCTTTCCAAAGACCCAAGAATGGTGATTGTTTTAATCGGAGGCAATGATTACCTTGATGGAGTACCTCGCAAAGAGACGTTAGAGAATCTCGATGAAATTATCAGGCGCATTCAAGCCAAAGGTGCCATGGTCATTTTTGCGCAGATAGGATCTTCTTATTTGGGCGATAAACTCCAGAATAAATACGATCAAATTGCAGTTTCCCGTCGAGTACCGGTCGTCCCCAAAATCTTAAGGGACTATTTCTTTGATCCAACGCTGAAAAGCGATCGCCTGCATCCTAATGACAAGGGCTATGAAATGATCGCAAAACATATCCTTCGGTTCGTAAAACCTCTCTTGGAGCGTCATTCGTAAGACATTGTTTCCCCTAATTCTTCCTTCCCCTTTCTTCTTCTCGCTATTAAAATGTTGAAAATAGAGAACTTACTAGGTAGGATAACCTATATGATTTTTGACAATCTCGCGTATTACCCACCAGGAAAAAATGACTTTGGTAGTTCAAAGCCTTAAATAGATCATGCGTATCTTACTCGTCGAAGACGAAAAGAAAATGGCTAGTTTCATCGAGCGTGGTTTGAAAGAAGAACGCTATGCGACGGATGTGGCCAATGATGGGGAGGCAGGTATGCATTTGGCCGAGGTGAATCCCTATGACTTGATCATCATGGACATCATGCTTCCGAAGAAAGATGGCATTACGATTTGCAAGGAAATTAGAGGCAAAAAAATTACCGTGCCGATTTTACTCCTTACGGCAAAAAGTAGCGTCAAAGACAAAGTCGTTGGGTTAAATTCTGGGGCAGATGATTATCTTTCAAAACCCTTTGCATTCGAAGAGTTATTGGCCCGAGTTCAAGCTTTGCTTCGAAGGAAAAATATCGATAACACCACTACTCTTAAAGTAGCGGATCTCGAACTCAATCAGCTTACGTTTAAAGTGAACCGGGCCGGCAAAGAAATTACGTTGACCAACAAGGAATTTGCTTTGCTTCGTTACCTGATGCTTCATGTTAACCAAATCGTGACGAGGACCATGATTTCCGAACATGTTTGGAATGAGGATTTTGACACGTTCACCAATGTCATCGACGTTTATATTAATTATTTGCGCAACAAAATCGACAAAGGTTTCGGTAAACAATTGATTCATACCGTTCGCGCCACGGGATATACTTTGAAAGATGAGTAATGAAAATTAAATTTAATTCCATCCGATTTAAAATCAGTGTTCTCTACGTCGCCATTTTGGGTGCAATTTTAGTGGTTTACAGCACTATTCATTATGCCACCGTGACTTACATCATTTTTAACGAATTTGACGATGAACTCTTTGCAAAAGTTCAAGAGGTCGTAACGATTGTCAAAGATTATTTGAAACCGCTCGCAAACGACGAAGCAACATTCGTTTCTGTTCTTGAAAAAGCAATTGAATTGGAAAATAAAGGTCCCAATCCAGTAAACGTTACGGCCGCAGAGGCACGTTGGTTATATGATGTCGATAGACTCGATACGAGACAAGATCTTATTCATGTGATCGATCATAATGGACGATCAATTGCCGGCTCAGACGATTTTACCCCAAGGCTTCGCCAGCTTTTTTCAGCAAATTTGAAGCCGATCGAGGAAGGAGATTGGATGACCAGAACTATTCATTTTGGGAAAAAAGATTTAAGGGTGGTTTCAATGCCTTATGATTTCGGAAATGGGAGGAAATGTATCATCCAAGTAGGAACATCTTTCAAGCGAATCATTCATCTGTTATATGTAAGATTGATGTCCATTGCCGTCACCATTCCCATCGTTTTGTTGCTTGCAAGTTTCATAGGACGCGTTTTTGCTTTAAGAATTTTAAAACCCGTCGTGGAAATTACAAAAACCGCTGAGAAAATCACCCATGAAGATTTAAGTACCCGGGTTAAGACCGAACATGCAGATGAAGAGATGCAATTTTTAGTCCAAGCTTTTAATGATATGATTTCACGCTTGGAAAAATCTTTTAGATATATCGAGGAGTTTAGCGCTCATGTGGCTCACGAGTTGAAAACGCCCCTTGCTATTATACACGGAGAATCCGAAGTTGCTTCGAGAAGCGAACGAACTCCGGAGGAGTATCAGCGGATGATTCAAGTTACTTTGGAAGAATCAGAAAGAATGATCAAAGTAGTAGAGGACATGCTTTTGCTCACCCGGTTGGAATACGAATCTGAGGTGTTTAAATTTATAAAGTTTGACCTGGTCGAGTTTTTGAGAGATATTTGTGAGCATAGTAAAATATTGGTGGCAGATAAAACAATAACGGTTAATGCTCACTTGCCCGGGAAAGCTGTAACCATTTATGGTGATCATTTGCATTTGAGGCGCCTCTTTTTCAATTTGATCGACAATGCCAAGAAGTTTAGCCCGTACGGTGGTACTATTGAAATTTGGTTGAGAACTGAAAATGGTCATGCCAACGTTTCTGTTTCTGACAACGGGATTGGGATCGATGAGGCTGATTTACCAAAAATATTTGGAAAATTTTACCGCGTCGACTCCGAAACAAGCAGAAGTATGAACAGTACCGGACTGGGCTTGAACTTAGCTTTATCCATTGCAAAGGCTCATCATGGTGATATTGAGGTTACGAGCCAGGTGGAAAAAGGCTCAACTTTTACAGTCGTACTCCCCACAGCGTAGATTGATAAGCGCTTAAAACCGCTTTTCAGCTCCTTTCGTTAGAAGTTTCTAATGAGGTACTTCTAATTTTCAACTAATCTTCTTTTAATGTTCATTTTGTATAATACTTGTTGTCAATTTTTGAATGAGTTGTTGCTCTGCAGGTATGAACGAAAACGTCAACGTTTGAGGAGTTGTACCATGTTGAGTCAAACTCTAACTCATGTTGTCACCGCAGGTGATTTGGATTGCGAAATCCATTCGTCAATTGATTGCATCTCTCCAGAAGATTTCGCACGTCTTTTTCCTTCGCTTCCCGATTCCAACGAAATGATCCAGTTTGTTCAGAATTCTGGTTTTGAAGGATTCGAGTTTTACCACATTGTTGTATCCCAAGATGATAAGCCCATTCTTTTCCTGCCTTTATTTGAGTCCGAATACAACCTCTCCACTTTCATAGAAGGATGGGCCAAAAAGACAGTGCATACGCTATCCCACTGGTTGGGCCGACTCTTGCGGCCGCGTGTCCTGGCAGTTGGTTTTGTAGAAGGTGAGTGGGGTGAAATCGGTTTTGATCGAGAAGCGGATCAGAGGATGCTTCATCTCGCTTGGGATTTAGCATTGGAAAAACTTCAAATGCTTGCGGTGCAGCTTAAGGTTGATATTGTTGCTTTCGCCAATTTCAATAGCGAAAGCGGCAGCATGATTCCTGTGAACCAACTTAACGGCTTCGCTGATATTAAAAGCGTTCCCTGTGCGCAATTGCCTATCAAATTTAGTCGTGTGGAAGATTATCTGAATTCTCTTTCAAAAAATATGCGCAAAGATCTGCGTCGGAAGTGGCGTAAAGCCAGCGATATTAAAATTGTCAGGACATACGATATCAGCCCTTGGTTGGATCAGGTTTATCAATTTTATTTGGAACAGATCAAGCGCAGCGAGCTTGTTTTTGGGGTTTACCTGAAGGATTTCTTTAAGCAAGTGTGCAGCAAAGTACCGGGATCGGAATACGTTCTTTATTTTTTAGGCGAGAAGCTTGTTGCTTTTAATCTTGTCGTGGTAGAACGCCGTCATTTAGTGGATAAGTATTTTGGAATGGATTTTGAGATAGGACGTAGGTACAACCTGTATTTTGTTTCGTGGCTTGAGAACGTCCGTTTCTGCGTTGAACATAACATTCCGCTTTACCATGTAGGCCAAACGGCTGAAAGAACGAAGGCGAGATTGGGCGCCCAATTTCTGCCCAGTCTCATTTTGTTTAAACATCGGAATCCTTTGATCCATCGCTTCCTCCTTGCGTTCCGTGAGCAGTTATCCTACCAATCTGAAATCAGTTTGCCCGAGGTTTATTTAGGGGGTGCGTGGGGTGAAATTCCTGCGTTTCGTAAAGAACCTCATATCAATACCGCTCTGAGTTGGTAATCAGCAATGGATTTTTTCTCCCTGTGTTTTGATATCGATGGCAGCATTTCTCTCCAGAATCGGTTGACTTCCGCACTCGATGAAATTATTGATTTAAAGTCTGAACAGAAACATCTCAGGCTTTGGGCAAGGAAAAAGCATCTCGGGGTTTTACAGAAGTCGATAGACGTTTTACGGACCAAACACGGCGAGTCCTGGCTTACTTTTTTGGGTTCCGGCGATTTTCACCATCTGACACTGCTTTTATTGGAAACTCTTCCAAAGGAAATTCACCCGATCACACTGGTTTTGATCGACAATCATCCTGATTGGTTTGCTCCTTGGCCCCGGTATCATTGTGGAAATTGGGTTTCGGGAGCTTTGCGTCTCCCATGGGTTCGGTCTGTACTGATGATAGGACAAAATAGTCCCGATCTGAACACTCGAAATTTTTTTGGAATTCCTTTTCAGGAACTTTGTGAAGGAAAGATTCAACTTTATCCTTATGAGAAAAAAAGAATTCGTGCTCTATTTCGTTGGCCATCGGTAGTTCTGGGCGCGGTCAAAACCGTTCGGCGTTTTTATGGTGTTGATTTGTATTTCGATACGGTTTCCGATCAAGGCCTTGAACGTTTGTTTGACCAGTTGACAGAACGATTGAGAGGGCAGAATATTTATATCAGTATCGATAAAGATTGTTTGGGACGCCAGGCGGCAATTACCGATTGGGAGCAGGGCAAACTGTCTCTCAAAGAATTACTTGGGGGGATTGGCAAGTTGAAGCAGGTAGGAAATGTCATTGGGGCGGATATTTGCGGTGAGCGGGCCCCGTATCCTCTCCAAGGATTTTTGAAACGGATCGATGCCGGACGTGTTTTTTCGAAATCTTCCGCTCCTGCCGAGACTGATTATCTGAACGAACAAACCAACCTCAGTCTTCTTAAAGCTTTTTCACCTCAAAGGGTTGAGACTCGAAGTCAGCAGTAAGCCCCACCCATTTTGGAAATTGGCATGAAAAACGCTACCTTTTATTTTGGCAGCACCATGATCAATTTGGCTGTTATCGGCGAGAAATTGCCTTACAATAGTACAATAGCTACTGAAAAGAAAAGCAAAAGGGGAGCGCTTGATATCATAAGCTCTCCCGCAGAAGTAGCGCGACAGATTCTCATAAGGGTCCTTTAGTCGAACCGGAATACGTGTGGCAGAAGCCGGCCAAACATACAACTGATGAAGTAAATAATATGAAGTTGGAGGTGCCTCACTTGAAAACCTTATTTAGTTTAATAGGAGTTTCTCTTCTTGTTGTATTTTTTTATCCTGATCAAATTGTCAAGTATCAGGAACCGGAATTTCTTACCTTTAACGAATTGAAAACCCTTTCTAGGAATCCTCATCCCGGCAGCTTACTGGAAGGAAAGCTGAGACGCTTTTGGAAAACGCCCATGATCAGCAATGAAGCTTATTACGCCGGAGCGAAGCCTCATCGTCCGATAGATTCGAAGCTTGGACCTTATCTGCGTCTTGTGAGTTGGAATATTGAGAAATCATTGCGCATGAAAGATGCCATTGTCGCTTTTTCTAATTCCAACGAATTTCTTTCTTTAATTGATTTTTCAAAAGTGCCTTCGGGTTCTTCAGAATATCAGAATATATTGAGACAGAGAGAAAGACTTACGAATGCAGATGTGATTGTCCTTCAAGAAATGGATGTTGGCGTAAAACGTTCAGGCTATATCAATGCCCCCGCCGAGCTTGCGAAAACTTTGAATATGAATTACACCTACGGGGCGGAACAACTTGAAGTGGATCCTGTCTATCTTGGGCTTGAGAATGTTTCTTATGAAGGTGGGACTGTAGACCAAGAACTAACCAATTATTATGCAGCAGATCCCGCTCGCTATAAAGGTGCCTTTGGCTGTGCTGTTTTATCTCGTTACCCAATCAAACGCGTTTGGGTGATGCAACTCAAAAATCAAGGGTATGATTGGTATACAGGTGAAAAACCCAAAATTGGTTTTGTTGAAAAAACAAGACGTGTAGGTTCTGAAATCATTTTCAAAAATCAATTGACTCGCGAAATGAAAATGGGCGGGAGAATATTTTTTCGCGTGGACCTTATTGTGCCCAGTCTTCCCGAAAACACGTTAACCATTATTAATATCCATCTTGAGATTAAATGTTTGCCGAAGGCCCGCGAAGCCCAAATGGCCGAGATTCTTTCTTATATCAAAGGTATCAAACATCCTGTTATTGTAGTTGGGGATTTTAATGCGGCGCCGGATGATTTGAGTCCTACTTCGGCTTGGAGAGTTGCGGAAAGGGCTGCCAAGAATCCGGAAACTTGGGTTGCGCTGGGCACAAATGCCCTTCTCCCGCATGCTTTGGTCCTCAATACTACGCGTTTTGCCACTAAGTTTACCAAAAATTTGAACGACCCATTTGCACCCGACATTCGTGTGGTTTCCCCGAATCCTTTGAAACCGATGTTCAAAATGATTGAAGATTATCGTTTTAAGGATGGAGGGGCTTTCGATTTTCGGGGTGATACCCAATGTTCCATCAACAGCAAGAATAAAATGCTTGCTAATTCCAATGAGCGCGGCACCAAAGGATTTAAAACAACATGGAGGGTCAAACGCCCCATCTCCATTATTGGCAAATACCGTTTGGATTGGGTTTTCGTAAAATCTTACCTTAAAGATCCGTTTGATAAGCTAAGCACTTACCGTTTTGCGCCCCACTTTGGGGAAACGCTGGAAGAAATGAATACCAGTTTGATCACTCCCATTTCTGACCATCATCCCAATGTCGTAGATTTACCCTTTGGCGAACCGAATCTCAAATCGGATTGAACAACTCCTAAACCTTTACGAACCCCCGGGGTTCATAATTTTCAGTCGGGTAATTTTTAGGTCAGTGTAAAAGCTCAAGCTCTCTTTTCCACTAATACGTACGATTCGAACCAAACTTTTTTATCCAGAATCACGCGTATTGTTAAAGTGGTTGGTTCTGTGATTGAAAAATCCGTTGGGAAGGAATGTTTGTGCCAGCGGAAAAGCACAGAGTTGGTGATGGGTTCAATATCCGTGTGCGGTGTCCTCGTGGTAACACCAGCCGCTGTTTCAAATTCAATAACTTCCTTATGAAACTTCTTATCCTTTCGCCAACAGGTGACTGCATAAAGCTCCTTGAGCGTGCAGGGAAAACGTGTGACGTAAATATTGCTTAGAATGGATTCCGCACCAAAATGATCCTGTTTTTCTTCAGAGAATCCTTTGCAGATCAGAAATTGAAGTAACTTAATCTCATCTTCCATAAATACCATTATATAGAATTATTTAAGATCTGACTCTTGAATTTTAACGGCCATTAATTTTCGTCAGAATCATTGACTTAAGAGTCCCTATTTGGTAACGTATCTTATGGTTTGGCAGGAAAGGCGTTCGGCCGTTCGACATGCCATAGAACTTCCAATTAGGTACCGTGTGCTTAGCGAGCAAGCGCAAGCAAGTGGAAATCGCTTCCCAGTACGCAATCACAAAACAAAAAATATTTCCGATACAGGACTTCTCTTTTTATCCACCGAATATTTCGAAGTAGGAACTTTGCTTGAATTGAGTTTGCCTGTTAAGGAGAGTATCTTGATGGTCGAAGGCCGTGTCATTCATGCCGACCGGGATTCGGAATCAGGACTTTTCCGAACCGGCATTAATTTTCATAAATCTGATAGTGTTTTCAAAGTTAAAATGGCTGAGCAGGTTTATCAAATTGATCGATATCGAAAGCTCCTTTCCAAACAAGAGGGGCGGGTGGTATCGGAAGAGGAAGCGGCTCGTCGGTGGATTGACCAACATTCGAGTGATTTTGCCGAGTTTTACAAGTCTTATCACTAAATAATGGATATGGGAATTGAGTTTGGGCAAGGGGATATTACACGCGAGGAAACGCAAGCCATTGTCAATGCTGCCAACAGCCGTCTCGCGGGTGGGGGTGGTGTGGATGGAGCGATTCATCGTGCGGGCGGGCGTGAAATTATGGAAGAGCTTAAGAAAAAGTACAACGGCTGTCCAACAGGAAGTGCAGTCATTACAGGAGGCGCGAAGCTCAAAGCAAAGTATGTGATTCATGCGGTTGGGCCCGTCTATTCAGGAAGTAAAAAAGATGCCGATCTTTTAGCAAGTGCTTATCGAAGGAGTTTGGAACTTTGTTCTGAACACCGTATTAAGAGTGTGGCGTTTCCTTCAATTAGCACAGGAGCTTATGGTTATCCACTCGAAGAGGCGGCTCCCATTGCGGTGAAAACCGTGGCTGATTATTTGAAAACTCACAAAGAAATCGAATGCGTTCGTTTTATTTTGTTTGACGACCGCACATTTCAGGCGTATCGAAATGCTTATTCTCAGGAATGTGTTACTACTCATTAATTAAATGACAACTAATCTTCAAATCTAAAAGGAGGCTCAAATGGCCAAGGGTAAAGCAAGTTCGGGGGCGAATCAAGTCGTTGCCATTGCCGTGTACGTTTTATTAATTGGTGCTTTGGGTACTTATTTTTTACCCATTATGAGTATTAACTTGCCGGCTTTTGGTAAGAAAAGCTGGAGTGTCAAGGATATCGTCAACGTCATTCCCAAATCCCTTCCTAAAGGTGGCGGACAGAAAGTGGAAAGCAAGGGGAAGTTGTCAATCAATTATGATTTCAACGATTTGATTAAGGAAATTTCTCCAAAAGCTCAACCGGGAAAAGGTAGGGTAGGCGTATCGCGAAAAATCATGTTGGGTGCTTTGGTTCCCGTTGCTTTAGCATTTGCTTATTTGTTGGCAATCGTGAGTTTGTTGTTGGCTCTTTCTAAAAATTGTTCAGCATTTGTTGCTTCATCTATTGCTGCTGCAGCGTGTTCTGTTTACGCACTTGCCGGAACCTATTTGTTGGCCCAAGCGACGCAGAAGGCTTTTTCCGATTCAATGGCAAAAGTTGAGTCAAGTCCATTTGGCGCCATTGCGAAAAATTTTGTCCAACAGGTGACCGTTCAGCCTGAAACAGGGCTTTATGCCCTGGCTGTTTTAACGGTACTTGCTTTTGTTTTTGGACTTTATCAGAAAAATAAACCGGCCTAATTTCCAAACCGGAGGTTTGAAATCTAGTTTCGATTGTTGTAGAATGTAGCCTTTAGAAGTTCCGTAGCGAGTATTCGAAATTAAAAGAGAGGAAAAAGAAATGGGTCTTAGAGTATCAGATACGATACCGCCGCTTAAAGCGCAGGCGCTTCTCCCCGGTGGTAAGTTTGAGGATATCGATTTATCACGTTATCGGGGTAAGTGGGTCGTGGTGTTTTTTTATCCGCTTGATTTCACCTTTGTGTGTCCGACCGAAATCCACGGATTTAACGAACACTACGAAGAATTCAAGAGGCTTGGCGCAGAAGTAGTCGCGGTGAGCACCGATAGTGTTTATTCACACAAGGCCTGGATCGAGCACGGTCTTGGTCCGGTAAAGTTTCCGATGATTGGTGATACAAACCACGCAATTTCAGAAGGTTTTGGCGTGCTTCTTCCTGAAAAGGGCATAGCCCTTCGTGGAACTTTTATCATTGATCCCAATGGCGTCATTAAAAGTGCCGTTATCAATGATTTGCCAGTAGGTCGTAGTGTTGAAGAAACATTAAGAACGCTTCAAGCCTTTCAGACAGGCAAACTTACCGGCTGTGAGTGGAAGCCTGGTCAAGAACCGATTAAAGTCTGATTGGTTTAGTATTTCGAAACCCCTATGAACATAGCTCATAGGGGTTTTTTATTTTTGTTCGCGTTTTTGAATAATTTTTTCACCCGACAGCACGCAATATGAAAATTGCTCTAATTTTTGAGGAAGGGATGGAATCAAAAGCGTTTGGAAGCGTCTTAAGCGCTCAGGGCCTACGCATCTAAATTTCTCCCAGTAGCACGCGGAGGTAATCCGGGTTCATAGCCGCCCGCCAGCGTTTTCGGTTGACACTTTTGTTTTGGGTTTTATCTT
>Ga0209515_10004323_pt1 | contig 19291 bp, 17 predicted proteins | sample Subgroupgradi54m_FD_187454 | JGI IMG/M metagenome (GOLD analysis project Ga0209515, IMG submission 187454) | Subsurface groundwater microbial communities from S. Glens Falls, New York, USA - GMW60B uncontaminated upgradient, 5.4 m (SPAdes)... ...
TCCGCCGTTTCCGACGGCGAACAGACCAAGTTCATGATCGCAGACTTGCTCACGCGCCACACGAGCGTCGTGTTCAAGCCGGACTTCAGCGCAAGCGGGATCGGTCACAGGACGTTTTGGCGCGGAGAACCACTGGACGAGACGAGTCTCGAGCAGACGCTCATGCTTCCCGGGATTGTCCAAGCGCGCGTCGAAAAGGACATGGATGTGAGTGTGCAGTTCCGTGTCGATCCTGTCACCGCAGACGCTGATGGTCCACACGAAGGGCCGAGTATCCACATCCTCGAGATCACTGGACAGTACGTGAGCGAACATGGTGAGTACCAGGGTGGATTTTTTCCGGTGTCCGGCCTGTCGAGCGCACTTACAGACCACATCAAAATGGCTGTCTGGAAAGCCGTTTCTCGGCTGGTTCATGCGGAAGGCTACTGGGGACCTGGTTCGGTCGACGTACTCGTAAACACGCGGACCAATCGTTTCTGGCTCGTGGACGTCAACGCTCGCGTTTCCGCAATGTGGTATCCGTTGCAGATGATCCATCGTCGCCTTGGCCGCGTCCTGCCGTTTTCGATGCGCAGCTTCCAGATTCCGGTAGGCCTGCCGATCGGTGTACTCGAAGAAGTCTTCCACGACTACTTCTTCTCCTTCGACAAGAACGAAGGCTTCGTCCCGTTCGCGTTCCTGCCAGAAGTTGGTTTCTGCTACGGCGTCGTCTTTGCCGAGGATCCCGATCGGTGCCTCGCGCTCGACAAGAGCATCGTACAGGCCGAGCAGCTGTTGCGCATCGCGAGTTAGTGTTCTTCTTCTCCTTGTCGCGCCGGCCCGGGATTCTCTCGGGCCGGCACACACTCTTGAGCCGCTAGACCGTCCCATTTTTTGTGGGACGATTCGCTTCTCAAGCCCGGAGCTCAACGTGCCGACGAATTTCTGCCACCTTACCGGATACGACGTTGTCCTTTCGCAGGAAGATCGCGACGTGCTTGTGCACTACGCGCGACGGTCCCTGCTTATCGCCGGCGCCGAAGATCGCGTCATTTTGCCAGGTCTTCCATTTCCACATGAGGAACTCGCGATTCTTAATCGTCTCGAGGTTGGTCCGCCACCGACGCATGTGTCCACACAGCTCAACTTACTTGCGCACGACGCAACACTAGAACCCTTCAGCGGAGCGGCGCAACGTTTGTGGGAGATTGCAAATAGCGCTCATTGTTATGTGGATGCTCCTTCCTATCACGTGTGTGTAAAGGCAAACGATAAGGCATGGTTTCAGACGCGGTTTGGGCAAGATGAGGCTGCCAAGCTTCCGCCTGGTGCTGTGTGTCCCGTGGCGCTTCTTGAAGACGCTGTCACGACGCTCATGAAAAGGCACGGACGTCCGGTTCGACTCAAGGACGCACGTTCCGCAAGCGGGTTGAATCAGCATATCTTTGCATTCGGGGCCGAGATCGCATTCCCACAGCAGATGGATGCCACCCATGAGGTCGTGCTTCAGGTGGAGGTGCCAAGGCACGCCGACGCGAGTGTCCAGATTGAGGTCGATCGAAACGAGCACCATTTCGCAATCGGTCCTGTGATCGCGCAGCACATCAAGGGGGAAGGAAATCATTGCGGGAATTTTTATCCCGCGACGCTTACCTTGCAGACTCAGCCAGTGATCCCACCGGCGATCTTCCGACAGATGAAAGCCTCCGCGCTTGTCATTGCTCATGGACTTGCAGAACTGGATTATTTTGGTCCCGCGAGTGTGGATTATGCGGTTGACCTTGAACGTGGCGAGGCTTGGGCCTTGGAGGTCAACGCGCGGATCTCGGCGCCGCGGTATCCATTGCGTGCCCTTGAGGTGTGGTATGGACCTGGCGTGATCCAGCCGTTCGATCTTCGCACGTTCCGTTTCCCAAAGGGCATGACTGCGACTGCGCTTGCCGCTCGATTCGAAGGCCTGTTGTTCCGTCGCGCCGATCGAGAGGGGTTCATCCCTTTCACGATCATCCCTGAGCATGGCGTCTGCGTTGGCGTGACCTTTGCGAAGACCCCCGCGGACCTTGTGGCCATGGTGGGAGAGGTCGAATCGCGCAAGGCACAGCTTCTGTAAATCTTTTCTTACCAAGCCGGCCCCTTCTTGGGCCGGCTTGATCGTTTTTTACACGGGTGGTACTCTTTTGGTAGACCTATGAATTGTCTGACCCATCATTCAACGTCCCTGTCCTTGAACCTCCTTCTTACGTGAGGCCGTTTGATTTTTGTTACAGACAGAAATCAGGCGGCCTCCCATAAAAAGCGAGGTCGTTTTATTTTCAGAGGTCCCTGGAGATCCCTACCTAAACGAACGGAGTTTCCCATGTCCATGACCAATCTGGCCCTGTTCCATTGCCTGTCCGAGTACGGTTGTGATGCCCACGGTCATCGCATCACCCATATCCCGAATGTTGCCGCTTACGCTGGACGCGGCATGGTCATCCCTGCGCGCTTGGCATTCATGCCAGATCGTCCTGGTACGGAAGAAGGGTATGCCTATCTTCATCATCTTGGACTGGGTCCCCAAGAGGTGTGCGTGTACCCAAATGGAGCGTCGCTCTTCGACGGTGTGCGAGCATCCTGCCATGCCTTGAAGCGTGCCGTGCGTCATGCAGAGGAAGATGGGGATGCAGAGCTCTACATTGCCGGACCTGAAGGATGGCGATTTCTCAAAGAGATCGGTTTTCGAGAAAATCGTATCCTCAATCAGCCTCTTCAACTGCGACGGCAGACTGACAAGGTTGGCCTTCGTCGCTTGGCAGGGGATCTCGAATTGCTCCAAGTTTTTCCTGCACACACCTTCGGCAGGACGCGTGAACAGATCAAGCAGGAAGCAAGGCGATTGTTTAACGCAGGATGCGAGCGGGTCGTCGTCAAGCACCCAGATCTTGCAAGTGGGGAAGGGCAGTATGTCCTGCAGAGCCCTGATGACTTTCGGACTCCGAAAGCGGAAACGTTTTTCAGGACGTACGTAAACGGCGAGATCGAATTCGTCGTCGAAGAGTGGTGGGGCGGCAATGATTTCTCGGCGGTGTTCACGCTGCGTGAGCGTGGATGGACACTTGATTTTTTGAGTGGCCAGTTCATGCGAGCCGTCGATGCGGTGACGCATCTTGGGAACTGTGTGGGCAGTGAGCCCGAGGATACGTTTACAGGACCGTATCGAAGTGCCCTTGTTTCAACGTTGCGTGCAGACCTCCATCCACTGCTCAAAGAGCTGTCTCTTCGTGGGTATCGCGGCAAGATTTGTTTTGATGGAAAGTGGCGCGTAGATGGACACTACAAGCTGTTCGAAGCAAACGCGCGGCCATCTGCAAGCATTTTCCCGGGCTCTGTGATGCGGCAGGTGATGCTTCCCGGTGAGCGCATCGCCGCTTCCATGCTCGCGGTGAATCTTGAACATGCACTCTCTATTGAACAGGCGCTCGATCTTTTTGGTGTGGACGCCTACGATGCCGCCCGTCGTCGCGGCGTGCTCATTGGCAATCCAATTAGTTTAGTGGATCCGCATCACCCCAAGCTCACCATCATCACGGTTGCCAACACGGTCCTTGCCTCCGTCGCGCAAGCGATCGAAATCAAGCGTCGGTTCGAAGGCCGGCAGTTTGACGAGGTGATCGTTCCTACGCACCTTCATCACGAACTTACGGCGTCCTAGATGCGTGACAGACTGTCACCTCTCTTTTCTCTTGCCGGCTGGGGTCTCCTGCCGGCATTTGATTTTTTTAAGCCCGTCTGTTAAGGTTTATTTAGATTATGGCAAAGATGTACAAAAACACCTCTACGATTATTAACCTCACGATTGCGTAAGGCCGCTTGCTTTTTCTTTGTGAAAGTAATCGGCCTCGCACAACATGCGAGGCGTTTTGTTCCTACCAACTCCCCCTCTTGGAGACTGTTTCATGCCAAAAAATCAACGTGTCTGTCTTCATGATATGAGTCTGTATACCGATGGCAGCCTCACTCCTGACGGCAAGTCGCTCGGAGTCGTGAGCTTAATCAACTACGCTTGGCGCGCCGCTCTGCTCGACCATATCTGTGTTGTGCCGCGGCGTGAAGGTGGGGAAGCCTACCATCGCTACTTGCGTGGATTCGGTCTTGGGGCTTCGCGTGTGATTCAGGTCGACGGCGACAACTTGTACGACGGTTGCCGCGCGGATCCTTCGGTCATGCAAGAGCTGCGCAATCTTTTTGAGAGCGGCGCTGAGTGCGAGCACTTCGCGACGAGTGCCAAGAGTGAAGCGTTCGATCAAGAGCTCGGCGTCTGTGCGGCGCAGTTGCGCAGTCCTGCTCGCCATGTCATGGCACAGCTTGACGACAAGGCAAATTTGCGTGAACTCGCAAGGGCCATTGATGCCTTGAACGTTTTTCCAGAGTTTCGGTATGCGACTGAACCCGCAGAAATTCGTGTCGCCTGTGCGGCGCTCCTTGATACGTACGAAATCGTGTTCGTGAAGCGTCCCGATCTTGAGAGCGGCACCGGATGCATGCCGGTTTCGCGTGAGACGTTCGGCGGTGATGCGTTTACTGCCTTCCTGCGCGAGTTTGCGACTGGTGCGCGTGAGCTCATCGTTGAAGAGGGCGTGTTCGGCACCAAGGAAGACCCCATGATCGACTGTTCGATCCAATTCCACCTCGATGCCGCAGGACAGGCCAATCAACTCTTCGCTTCTTTGCAGTACATGGAAGGTCCGGACAAGAACGTGCACGCCGGAAATCTCATCGCCGCTTCAGACACTGGATGCCTGCCCTTGTCCTGGGACTTTGTCGATCGCTACCAGGTGGCGCGTGGCATGTTTACTGATGTACAGCCGTTCATTGATTGGGCTCTCACCCACCACGGCGCGGCCACGGGACGTCTCGGTTTTGATCTGCGCGTCAATCGGACGCGTCGTGTCATTCTGGAAGGCAATTATCGCTACACGGCCGCGAGCTATCCAGAAGCAGTCCGCTGGCAGCTTGTGCGCAGTGGACGTTTGTCCTCACCCTGCGTCATCATGCGCAACATCCATTTGCCTGAGTCCTGTCTGTGGCAAGATCTTCCACGTCGATTCGGCATGCTCGGGTTCAACGGCAACAGTCGCGGGGTCTTGGTGTGCAACCCTTTTTGTTGTGAGTCACCTGCGGATCCCAAGTTCGTTGCCATCTGCGTTGGCAACAGCCGCGATGAAGCGGAATGGTATCTGGCTGAAGTGAAGCGGCTCTTTGCCTGATCGTTCTTTCTCACATTGCCGGAGTGATTCACACTCCGGCCGTCCCTTTTGTGGAAGAGTTTGTGCTCGTCTGCAGAAGTGATAGAGTTGTACGAACTTATGAAAATTCTTTTGGTTCAAATTCGCAAAGACGTGATGAAAGCGCACGAGGAAGATTGTGTGCGTGAAAAAATGGGACTCACACGCGATGAGCTCATGTCGTTTGATATTTTTGAGCGTCTGATTCAGCCAGCCGATCTCGATGGTTTTGATGCGCTCATTGTTGGTGGCAGTGGGGGCTACTGTGTTTCTGAGCGGACGATTTCAAACGAGATTAATGCCATTGAGGAGACGATGCGTGAAGCGCGAGCCCGCAAGATGCCTATCCTTGGAATTTGTTTTGGGCATCATCTTGCCGCTGAAGCGTTTGGTGGGGAGGTGAAGCAAGATCGCGATCGGCAGGAAGTGGGAACGTATGAGGTCGAGCGACTGTCTGCTTCTGACGTCGATCCAATTTTTTCTCATCTTCCGCGAACCTTCCTGGCGCAAGAAGGTCACAAGGATCACGTCACGCGGCTTCCGCCGGGCGCTGTGCATCTTGCCAAGACCGCGATGAGCCCCTTGCAAGCGTTCACATTTCCTGGCGAGCCCATTTACAGCATGCAACTGCATCCAGAGCTCGCCAAAGCTGATGTGTTCGTACGACTTGAGCATTACCGTGATTTGTATTTGAAATCGCTTCTGGATACGGCAACGACCGATGCGGGCGTTTCTGGAAAAAATGAATTTGATGAGGTGATGGATCGTACGTTTGATACGCCCGAGGCCGAGAAAATTCTGAAGCTGTTTTTAGAAGAGATTTTGATCGGCGGAAAACGCTATCCACAGGTGTAGTGGATAACTTTGCGGATAACGTGCGTGGAACTTTTTTGACCCGTATTTTGCTCATGCTACTGTAAAGATGCTTCTTTATCGATCGGATGCGGTCTTCGATCAAAGTTTCTGTGCAGTTGATCTGGATTGTCTCGGTCGAGAACCCTGACAACGGATCACATGTTTACCACCGGGCCTTTGTGGAACGAACTCGGTGGAGTTCGTGGGAAGCCCTGCGAGACTGTCGCAGTAGATCTCTACCACACTCGTCACCAAAAGGACCGTCTCTATCACACCCATCTTTTTCGAATGACGATCCGATCGATCGAGAAGCACCAAAAAGCTACGTGGCTCCTGATAGACCAACGACATCGCAGTTGGGCTATGAGGACCACGTGGTTTTTTTTCAGCCCGATTCCTCGACGTTTAGTGAATCAAAGTGTATTGTGTGCACGTATGAAAAAATTCCTCATTACAGGCGGAAATCCATGTCGAGGCGAGGTCACGCTTGCAGGAGCGAAAAATGCGGCATCAAAAATGATGATCGCGAGTTTGATGACGGATGAGCCGGTGACGCTCACCAACGTTCCGCGACAACAAGAGACGCAGATTACGGAAGAGATTTGTAAACTCGTTGGAGCGCAAACGACGTGGAAAGATCATGAGCTCACGTTGCATACGCCACAGATCACCTCAACGTCTGTCTTACAGCAAAGTCGAAAAAATCGTATTTCTATTTTAGCGATTGGCCCGTTGTTACATCGCAAAGGAGAAGCGCTTGTTCCAAAACTCGAAGGCGATAAAATTGGCGCGCGTCCCGTGAACTGGCATATTGATGCCTTGCAAAAAATGGGCGTGGTGATTATCGAGCAGGCCGATGGTGTTCACGCAAGTGTCGACGGCAAATTGCATGGGGAACTTATTGAGCTTCCATATCCATCTGTTGGCGCGACCGAGTCGACCATTCTTGCCGCCGTGCTCGCTTCAGGTCGTACGGTGATTCGCAACGCGGCCGTGGAGCCGGAAATTATGGAGCTCATCAAAATGTTGCAAACTATGGGCGCGGTGATCGGCGTTGGCGCGGGGCGCATGATCGAAATTTACGGCGTGGAAAAATTGCACGGCACGACCTTTCGGGTGATGAGCGATCCGCTCGAGGCGGTGAGTTATGCGTGTGTCGCTCTCGGTACGCACGGCGAGATTTTTGTGAAGGGCGCAGTGCACGATCACCTCATTACATTTTTGAATACCGTGCGTCGCATTGGCGGCGATTATGAAGTGAAGGACGACGGCATTATTTTTCGCGCGAAAAATGGATTCAAAGGTATTGAGCTGGAGACAGACACGTTTCCGGGGTTTCGCACGGATTGGCAACAGCCGTTTGTGGTGCTGTTGACGCAAGCCGAAGGAACATCCGTGGTGCATGAAACGGTGTATGAAGATCGTTTTGGATACACGACAGCTTTGAATGAGATGGGCGCGGAGATCGCGGTATTCTCCAATTGTCTTGGCGAGTTGCCTTGCCGCTATCGCGGACAGAATTACCGCCACAGCGCGGTCATAAACGGCCCGCGCAAACTCACAGGGAGCGAACTAGTCGTGCCAGACATTCGTGCCGGACTTGCGCTCGTTGTTGCCGCTTTGATTGCGCAAGGGACTTCTACGCTCACCGGCGTTGAGCATCTTGATCGCGGCTACGAAGGCCTAGAGGAAAAATTGCAACAGCTTGGCGCGGATGTGAAGGTGGTTGAGGAGTAATTATGAAACTCATCTTTGCAACGCATAATTTAGGAAAGCTCAAAGAGATGCGTGACATGCTCGCGGAGCTCAAGTTTGACGTGTTGAGTGCAGATGAGGCGGGAGTAACAGATGATGTGGTTGAAGATGGGACGACATTTAAGGAGAACGCGCTTAAGAAAGCTCACCATGTCGCGGAAAAATCGCATGAGTGGGCGGTGGCAGATGATTCAGGGATTTGTATCAATGCTCTAAATGGCGCTCCGGGAATCTATTCGGCGCGTTGGGCTGGACCGAATGCTTCAGATGACGAGCTCGTTGCATACACCCTCGAGCGGATGAAAGATGTCCCGGATGCCGAACGCGGCGTGAAATTTATGAGCTGTGTCGCACTCGTCGCTCCAGACGGGCGTGAGTGGACATTTGAAGGACAGGTGAATGGTTCGCTTGCACGTGAGCCTCGCGGCACACACCGTCCAAAGCTCCCTTATGACCTTTTGTGTATTCCTGAAGGACACGATCGGACATTTGCAGAAATGTCGGATGAGGAGAAAAATTCCATGAGTCACCGCGGTCGTGCGTTTAAGCTGATGAAACAGTTTTTGAGGGAGAAATTATGAACACGCAAAAACAAACTCTCACACCCGAGCAGTACAACGTCTGCTTCATGAAAGGCACGGAGCCGCCGTTTAGCGGGAAGTACTACGACTTCCACGAAGATGGAATGTATATTTGCGTCAGTTGTGGCAAGCCGTTATTTTCGTCTGAAACAAAATTTGATTCAGGAACAGGCTGGCCGAGTTTTTCCGACGTGCTGGAAAAGGGCAATGTGAAACTTGTGGAAGATACGAGCCTCGGAATGCACCGCACCGAAGTGCAATGTAAAAATTGTGGAGCTCATCTAGGACACATGTTCGACGACGGCCCCGCTCCAACTGGCAGACGTTATTGCATCAATTCACTCGCTCTTGATTTCAAAAACAAAACATCCTGATCTTCATGCCCAGGATGTTTTTGCTTACTTGGTTGGGTGCGTTTTGCGTTTAGTCTGACTCGCTTTGACTTTTGTTGCTTGGCGTTTGTCGCGGGTGATGAGACGTCGTGGGACGGTGCCAGCTTTTTCAAGCAACGACGCGTTTTTGTTCATGGTGCGTAGACAGCGTGTGCAAAGTCGATAGACACTGCCGCCCATGCGTCGGACTTGCAGGTTTACGTGCTGAAGCGTCTTGGTTTTGATGTTGGAGTGGCTGATCTTGTGCGCGTTTTGAGCGCCACGGCCGCAGGTGTCGCAGAATTTGGACATAGAGAATTTCAATTACGTGTGGCAGGTTAACAGAGGTGACGAGGATTGGCAAGTCGGGTACTATAGTTTCGTTATGTTTCTCACTCTTTTGCACACGAACGTTTTTATCGCGATCGCCTGGCTTTTGGCCGTGCTCATCTCTTTGACTGTGCACGAGTTTTCGCATGCCTTGGTTGCTCTGTGGCGCGGCGACAAGACCGCCGAGCGAGAGGGACGTCTGACACTCAATCCACTCGCGCATATTGATTGGTACGGATTCATTCCGCTACTGCTCCTTGGTTTTGGCTGGGCAAAGCCGGTTCCATTCAACCCCTACAATTTGAAAAATCCGAAGTGGGATTCTGTGCTCATTGCTTTGGCCGGGCCTGGGGCAAACCTCATCCTCGCCATTGTAGCTAGCTTTGCGTTGCGAGGCGTTCTCGTGATGGGAATTGCCTCTACCCATCTTTTGCTTCCCATTTTTCTTGTTTTGCTCGTTATTTTGAACTTGTCGCTTATGCTCTTCAACGTGATTCCCGTGCATCCGCTCGACGGCTCAAAACTTTTCTTTGCCTTGTTTGACGCGCCGCGATATGAGGAGCTCCGCCGCTTTGTGGCACAGCGTGGCCCTCAAATTTTGCTCGTGCTCATCTTTCTTTCCTTGCTCACAAATTTTGACGTCTTCTTTTTTGTGACGCGCCCGGCTTTTTGGTTGTGTGAGAGTTTCACCGGCGGCAACTGCCTCAACCTCTTGACGTTTTAGGTTTTTAAGCATGTATCCGTGCTTCGAGCACGGATATATTTAAAATAAGCACATTTTTAGCTAATTTAGCTCAAAGCCATTGACAAAATGGCTTTTTTGTGCTATATTTTCAACTCAGTTTGCCCCAGCGGTTAGCGCGTTTTTACGCTCTGGCCGCTGTGGCGAAGAGACAAGGCACGCAATTTCGCGGCTTGTAGAGTCCTACGGCAGGCAATGCCATGACCCCCGAAAAGACCGTCAACCCCCGCATGTACCAGAACCTGATCGCCCAGCTCCTCACCAACCAGCCCGAGCTCGCCAGCTTGGACTTCGAGGCGATGCGGGTGGCGATCGGCAAGAGTGACCTCAATCGTGCCTTCGGCGAGTGGATCAACAACGGTTGCACCATCCAGGTCGTGGCCCCGATCGAGGGCGCGGACTCGAAGCCCGTCATTCCCGTCGCGCCGAAGGTGCCCAAGACCTTCACCTTCGAAGTCGACTACGACGATCCGGCCTACCAGCTCGAGATCGTCAAGGAAGACTGGCTCTATGTGGACAACGGGATCACCCGTAAGCACTTCCCGACGCGCAAGACCGGCAAGGCGACGATCACCGCGGAGTACGTCGAGTTCGATCACCAGCCCACCACCCAGGAGCCCATTGACGCCTTCAAGGCCAAGAACCTGGACCGGATGGACTGGGCCGAAACGATGGCCTTCCACAGAGCGTTCCCGAACGAGCGGCTCGAGGCGCCAGTCGTGAGCCTCTGCGGCGAGTTCAAGGACCGCGGCGCTGCTCGCTACGTCGCCTGCGTCTATGCCTTCGACGCTGGCGTCTACCTGCGCTTCTACCGCCCGCGGCATCCGTGGATTCGGCGGTGTCGGTTCCCCGGCGTCCGCAAGTCCGCGTAGGCACTTGGGTCCTTGGGAACTTGGTCCTCCAGACCTGGTTCCCTTGGACCCTTCCGTCCCAACTTCCCGCACTCTTCCAACGATTCAAACGGAATCGCACTTTGGGAGGGTGCGGTTTCTGTTTCAAAAAATTTCTACCCGACTTTAGTCGGCTACGGCATAAATTTTGGTATGCTGAACGTGGTAAGTACTTCGCTTGACGTTTTTCGGCCTATGATGCTACTGTTTGCCCACTTTATTATGCCAACGATCAATCAGCTCGTCCGAAAAGGACGCAAGAGCTCACACCCAAAAACAAAGTCGCCTGCGATGCAGTTTACGTTTGACACGTTGCACCGTAAGCGTACGGATTTGAAAATGGGCGCACCGTTCAAACGCGGTGTGTGTGTGAAGGTAACCACGATGACGCCAAAGAAACCAAACTCCGCCTTGCGTAAAATCGCTCGTGTACGTTTGAGTAATGGCATGGAAGTCACGGCCTACATTCCAGGCGAGGGCCACAACTTGCAAGAACACTCCATTGTGATGATTCGTGGAGGCCGCGTGAAAGATCTTCCTGGTGTGCGCTACCATATTGTGCGTGGTCGCTACGACGCCGCCGGAGTTGATGCGCGTCGCCGTAGCCGATCTTTGTATGGAGCCAAACGCCCTAAGGTTAAAAAGTCTTAATGTATGCGAGGGAAGCAAGCGCCAAAACGAACCATTCTCGGTGACATGAAGCATGGCAGTGTCGACATTGCGAAGTTTATTAATTTTGTGATGAAAGACGGCAAGAAGTCGACAGCTGAGCGTGTGATGTACAACGCTTTTGATCGCATTGAGGCGAAAACCAAGAAACCAGCGTTAGAAGTTTTTGATGCCGCGATTAAAAATGTGGCTCCAACGCTCGAGGTGAAATCCAAACGCGTTGGTGGCGCCAATTATCAGGTGCCGATCCCTGTGCGTGCTGAGCGTCGTTTTTATTTGGCGTGCTTGTGGTTGTTGAACGCCGCGCGTTCTAAAAAGGGTCGTCCTATGGAAGAGAAACTCGCAGATGAACTTATGGCCGCGGCAGAAGGCACAGGCGACGCGATGAAAAAGAAACAAGATGTCCAGCGTATGGCCGAAGCGAACCGCGCCTTTGCTCATTTTGCAAGATAATCTATGCCTCGAGAATATAGCCTTGCCAACACGCGCAACATTGGGATTATCGCTCACATCGACGCGGGGAAAACCACGACGACGGAGCGTGTTTTGTTTTACACGGGCAAGAAGCATAAGATTGGTGAAGTGCACGAAGGTGAAGCGACCATGGACTGGATGGAGCAGGAGCAAGAGCGTGGCATTACCATCACGGCCGCCGCAACGACCTGTTTTTGGAAAGGGCATCGTATTAACATTATTGATACTCCAGGTCATGTGGATTTTACTGTGGAAGTGGAGCGTTCCTTGCGCGTGCTCGATGGCGGCGTGACCGTGTTTGATGGGGTGGCTGGCGTGGAGCCTCAATCGGAAACCGTGTGGCATCAGGCGGACAAGTACCATGTGCCTCGCGTGTGCTTCATCAACAAACTCGATCGCACGGGTGCGGATTTTTTCAAAGATATTGATTCCATTCATGCGCGTCTTGCAAAGAATGCGTATCCGATTCAGTTGCCGATCGGCATTGAGGATCAGTTCAAAGGCATCATCGATTTGTTCAAACGCAAGGCTTACATCTTCAATGATGATCTTGGTAAAGATGTTTCTGAAATTGAGATTCCCGACTCGCACAAAGCACAGGCCGAGGAATATCGTGCACGCCTTGTGGAAGCGATTGTAGAAAATGATGAGCGTCTCACAGAACGCTATTTGAATGGCGAAGAAATTGCGGAGGAGGATTTGAAACCTGCACTGCGCAAAGCCGTGATTGCGCTTAAAATTTTTCCTGTGCTGTGCGGCTCGGCGCTCAAAAATAAAGGCGTGCAAATGATGCTCGATGCGGTCGTGGATTATCTGCCGTCGCCCCTGGACGTTCCGCCTGTCACAGGAACAGATCCAGACGACGAGAGTAAAATTTTAGAACGCAAAGCCTCTGATGACGAACCATTTGCTGCGCTCGCGTTTAAGGTTGCAGCCGATCCATTCGTTGGCAAACTCATTTTTTTTCGCGTGTATTCTGGTCAGCTCAAAGCAGGCTCTTACGTGCTTAATGCAAATACAGGCAAGTCAGAGCGCATGGGCCGCATTGTGCGATTGCATGCCAACTCCCGTGAAGATGTGGACGAAGTTTTTTCAGGCGAGATTGCCGCCGCCGTCGGACTCAAAGACACGGTGACAGGTCATACTATTTGTTCGCCTGATCATCCGATCGTCTTGGAAAATATTATTTTTCCAGATCCGGTCATCTCTATTGCCGTTGAGCCAAAGACAAAAGTCGATCAGGAAAAAATGGGCATGGCGCTCTCCAAACTTGCTGAGGAAGATCCGACCTTTCATGTCCACACGGATACGGAAACATTTCAGACCATCATTGCTGGCATGGGCGAGTTGCATTTGGAAATTATTGTTGATCGCATGAAGCGCGAATATGGCGTTGAGGCGAACGTGGGGAAGCCGCAAGTTTCCTATCGCGAGGCGATTCGTGGCAATGCGGAGGCCGAAGGAAAATATATTCGCCAGACAGGCGGTCGTGGGCAGTACGGTCACTGTTGGTTACGCGTGGAGCCCCTTGAGCGCGGGAAAGGTGTTGAATTCGAAGAGGAGATTAAAGGCGGCGCCATTCCAAAAGAGTTTATCAATCCCATTGAGAAAGGCGCACGTGAAGCTGCGGATCGTGGGGTGCTTGCAGGTTATCAACTCATGGACGTAAAGATCACGGTGTTTGATGGAAGTTATCACGATGTGGATTCGTCTGAGGCGGCCTTTAAGATTGCTGCATCTATGGCGTTTCAAGCGGCGGTAAAGAAAGCAGGACTCATGTTGCTTGAACCAACGATGAAAGTGGAGGTTGTAACGCCAGAAGAGTTCATGGGAACGGTGATTGGGGATTTGAATTCCAAGCGCGCGCAGATTCAGGAGATGGGAGACCGTGGTACGATCAAATTTGTGAAGGCAACTGTGCCGCTTGCAGAAATGTTTGGCTATGCAACAAGTTTGCGTTCCATCACGCAAGGTCGCGCAAGTTATTCTATGGAATTCAGCCACTACCAAGAAGTGCCACGCAATGTGGCCGAGACAATCATCGAATCCCGCGCCGGCATCGTCAAGCGCGTGACGTAAAAATTCTACCCGAGGTAGCCGCAGGCTTCAGCCTGCGTCCGAAAGACCTGCCGCTTGACGCGGTGGGTTTTTTGCTATACTATTTTTAACCACCCAGGAGTCCCATGCAACCGTCCACATCACCGTCCCCCGTCCGCGCAACGAGCTTTGCGAACATCCTCGCCGAGGTCCCTCAGCAGCTCGGTCACTTTTTCTGGATGAGCCTGGTGGCCATCTACCCCGCCGTCCACTTTGGCAGTGGCTGGATCCTCCTCATACTTCTCGGCGTCGAGCTGATGAGCTTCAACATCCACGCCGAGGAGCACCACAAGGGGCAGTCCTGGCTCCGAGCGCCGCTGTGGATCTTCCTGGGAATCATCCTCACCATCTCGGGAGTGGTCATGCTGGTCCTCCATCACCTGGCGGCCCTGCCCTACCTGCCGACCCTGATCATCGGTACCCAGGCCGTCTCCTTCGCCATCCACCGTTTGGCCCACCGGCACGCCGACCACCACTGGCCGGAAGTCTGGTCTCTCTTCAAATGTGGCCAGCTCATCCTGTCCGGTTGCGGAGTGGCCTTCATCCCGTTCTTCCTATTCTAGCGCCTCGTGCGTCGCAAGCGTCTCTCGCTTTTCGGCCCGAGGCGCTTTCGTTTTATGTTATAATCCCAGCAATATGCAAAGCACATTAGCCACATTTGGCGCGGGATGTTTTTGGGGCGTGGAGGAGATGTTTCGGGTTTTGCCAGGCGTGCTCAAAACGACGGTCGGTTACACAGGAGGTAAAAGCGAGGCACCAACATACGATCAAGTTTGCTCACACACAACGGGTCATGCCGAGGCGGTGCAGATTGAGTTTGATCCGAGTGTTATCAGTTACGAAACATTGCTAAGCGTTTTTTGGGACAATCACAATCCGACGCAACTCAATCGCCAAGGTCCGGACGTCGGCGATCAATATCGTTCGGTTATTTTTTTTCATACCCCAGAACAAGAAGCAGCTGCTCGAGCTTCAAAGCAAGCGATTGAGGATCAACATCGATGGAGCCAACCGATTGTCACGTACATTGTTCCGGCGAGCGAGTTTTTTCCTGCCGAAGAGTATCATCAGCAGTATCTGCTCAAGCGCGGGTTGAGTTCCTGTCATGTTTAGTTTTCGGTTTTTCATTTTTGCTGTCCTGGCCCTTGTGGCTTTTTTTGTTGGAACACAATTTGAGTTCAAGGGAACGTCACCGGGTGACGTTCCTGAGGTGCCAATCTATTCGAGTGGCCCACAAGATGCTGCTTACTACGACCATGCTTACGACTCGGCGCTTTCGTGGGAGCATCTTGAGGCAACAAGCGCGGTGAGCCCGCATCATCTGCTGGTGGATTGGAAAATTGCCTCGCTCTTCAAGGCCCTTGGCAACGACCAAACGCCAACAGTCGTGCTCATAAGTCCGAATCATTTTTCTGCGGGGCAGTCCGATGCTCAAATATCGTTGGCAACATGGAATACGCCGTATGGCAAACTCGCATCTGATCGTGATCTCATCGAGAAATTCGTCAGCCAAGTTCCATTTCTAAAAAATGAAGAAGACACATTCTTAAAAGAGCATGGCATTTTTAATCTGACACCGTTTGTGAAGCGCTCGTTTCCCAATGCCAAAGTCATTAGCTTAGCCTTGAAAGAAAGTTTAAGTCTTGCCGAGGCACAGACTCTTGGGACAGCGATCGCCAAAATAGCGCCGCAAGCTATGGTGATTGCGAGCGTGGACATGTCGCACTATCTGCCAGAGACGGTGGCCTTGTATCACGACGCGGTGACCCAGCACGCTCTGGCGGCAGGGAATTGTGTTGGCAAAAGCTGCGGACTCACGCTCGAGATGGATTGCAACAGTTGTTTGAACGTCCTCTTCGCCCTCAACAAAGCGCGAGGGAGTCAGCAATGGACAAAGATTGATCGCGACAGCTCGATGTCGCTCATTCCTGCAACGCCGTGGCACGAAAACACGTCGCATATCTATGGCGCTTTCACACAAGGGCAGCCTGATGCCACGCCCTTTGCCGCCTTGCATTTTGTTGGTGACATCATGCTCGATCGTGGGGTGCGAAAACTCATTGATGCGGCGGGAGACGTCGATTATCCGTGGAAGCAAATTGGCCGCTACTTGTCTGGCTCGCATCTTGTCATCGGCAACTTAGAAGGCACAGTTAACAAACAGCCAAGCACCTACACCTACGATCCGCCATTTCGTTTTGTGTTTGATCCGACGTTTGTGGAAGCGATGCATAAATACATTGACCTGGTGAGCCTGGCTAACAACCACAGTAGTGACGTTGGTTCTGCCGGTGAGCTCGAAACAAACGCTTGGCTCAACAAGATGAATATTCCGTGGTTTGGCTCGTATCGCCACCCATCACCTCGTTATGATTTTGAGATTCAAGATCAGCTCTTCACGCTTCTAGGCTATCACGCCTTTCAGCCAGCCGAGGATGAACTCGTCCAAGAAATTAAAACAGCAAAAGCGGATGGCCGTTTTGTGATCGTCATGCCGCATTGGGGAACAGAATATCGCACCGAGCCTGACACTTCGCAAACGCGCCTTGCGCAACTAATGGTAGACGCCGGAGCCGATCTCATTATCGGCGGCCATCCGCATGTGCCGCAAGCGTTGCAGTATGTGAAAGGCGTGCCAGTCGTCTACTCGCTTGGCAACTTTGTTTTTGATCAACACATGAGCGAAACATGGACTGCGCAAACGATTGGTGTGATAATTGCTACCAACAAGATCGACATTTATTCTCTCCCCGTCTTTACCAAAGACGGACAACCCACACCTTTATGATGAACCAACGACGACCACGAACTGCACGACCGATTCTGTGGCTCCTCACGAGTCTTGTTGTCATCGCCGTAGCGTTTTGGTTTGGCACGCAATGGAGGGAAAAGACAAAGGAGGCAAATGTTACAGAAGGAACAGAGGCTGTAGAAGGGTCACTTCCTCAAACAGGAGAGGAATCTGTGCCTGTAACAACGATCACGGATGAGAATCAACTTACCATCGACTGGATCACACCAGCGGAGCAGCCCCTTGTCCCATCGGACAATGGACTGAGTGAAATTGTTTTAGGCACAGATCCTGTGTCGCCGCAATCCGATGACCGAGCAACGTTTAAGCTCGGGACCGTTCGTGGTGGAACGTATGATGGGTACACGTTGCAAATGTTTATTGCCGCACAAGGTATCGACAGCCCGGGTGGAACGTATGAGCATTTTTATATCCTTCTGCCCGCCCCAGGGAGTGGTCAACATGTGGTGATCTTGGATCGCTACGCAGCACTGGTTGATGGTGGCTATACGAGTCCTGTCAAAAATCAAACAGCGAGTGAGCTTATGGACACGAGTCGTCTTGCTTCCTACAACGTATATCTAGACACGGGTGCGACGATTCCCCAGCTTGAAGAGTCACAGAGTGTGACTGACAAGGCTGGTCGCAACTATTCCTACGTTGGTGCGTGGTTCCGTTTGGATTACCCAGAACAACACGCCACCCCAGCAGGCCAAACTGTGCAGCTCACAGATGGCACAGTGCTCACGGTATTTCAAGATGACGTCTATCCGGGCTTTGCACAAAATTTGTTTTATCATGTTCGTGAAGATGGGCGCCTGATTTTTTATGATCTTCAACTGCCTATTGGCAATGAAAAAGACGGCGTTGTTGCCGTGACGTGGAATGACGGCACAAAAAATACAGAAAGTTATGGTAAAGGAAAAGTCGGCGGCTGTGGCATGCTCACGCAGACGAATGTCGTAACGCAAGATGAGCTTGGTACGACACTTGTCAAAGCAGGAACGTATTCAAGTGGTGATGTCTACGCACCGAGCTCGTATGACACGACGTATTACAAAGAATGGTTTGATGCGTGGAAATTGTCTGACGCGACACGTACCCTTGAACAGTTTGCCGCGTTGCATCCATTTTTTTACGTGCAAGATTCTTTTGATCGTTGGATTCAGTTTCAGCGCAGTGACGTGACGGTTGCGGCCGAATGCGGAAAGCCCGTCATCTACTTGTATCCAGAAAAAACAACGAATCTTGACGTGAGTCTTGCGCCAGTTGGCGGCTTCAGCTACACCGAACCGTCCTACAATAATGGTTGGCGTGTTATCGCATCGCCTGATGGTACGCTTGTGAATCGCGACGATGGAGAAAAATATCCGTATCTATTTTGGGAAGGGCGCGGCGGACTCTATAGCGCACCAACAAAATTTTGGGTGGTGAAGCAACGTGACGTGCCTAGCTTCTTGAGCTCAACACTGGCGCAGTTGGGACTCAATGCAAAAGAGACGAGTGACTTCAAAGAGTTTTGGGTGCCGCGGATGCAAAAGGCTGCATATTACAAAATTGGTTTTTACGGCAACAGCGTGATGGATAAAATCGCGCCGCTTATGCTCTCAAAATCTGCAGATACAACCATTCGCGTTCTCATGGATTTTGATGAACTCAATGCGCCCGTTGCAGAAAATCCTCCGCGCCTGCCCCCAACTCCGGAACGCAAAGGATTTACGGTTGTCGAGTGGGGAGGCGTGATTCAATAGGTAAGGGGACACCTCTGAAAATGATTGACACCCCGCAAGCGTTGCTTGCGGGGTGTCGTTGTGGAAGAGAAGAAGGTAGAGAGCTACGAGGCGTCGTCGCTCAGACTCATGGCAAGATCGCCGAGCACCCATCCGACCAGTAGGCCGATCAGGGTCATGAAAACGACAATCTCCAGAGACTCATCAGGTGCGCGCATGTGCAGACCGCACAAGGCCCCGATAGCACCGCCACTCATGAGGATCAGCAGGTGTTTGCCCGTGGGCATGACGGACTCTTGCTGTTCTGTGTGGTTCTGCATCTGCGTGTCCTCCTGGTGATTGGGACCGCACAATGTATCACATTTAGCCCAAAAAGTCAACCCCTCGACCACGTTCGACATGCGAGGGGTTGGAGAGAAAGTCAGGGTTTCATCTTGAGGTGGTCGCGATGGCGGCGGGCGTAATCCTGCCCCAACAGCATGGAAGAAAGAGGAAGAATCACGTCATCGCCTGAGAGGTAGATCATGTCCGCATGGTCGAGCGCTTCGAGCAACGGCACTGCCTGGCTAGGCCCGAGGACGGCGCTGATGATCGCCACGGCTTCCGTTTTCGGGAGCAAGACTCCTTGGCGTTCCGTCGCCAAGGCGGCCAGAGCGAGGAGTTTGGGATCAGGTGGCGGAGGTGCTTTCGGCTGTGGGCTTTTCTTCTGGATCCGAGGTGCTGGCTCCGTCGGTCGTTTGACTGGCGCTTCAGGGAAGGG
>Ga0209515_10004324_pt1 | contig 19284 bp, 18 predicted proteins | sample Subgroupgradi54m_FD_187454 | JGI IMG/M metagenome (GOLD analysis project Ga0209515, IMG submission 187454) | Subsurface groundwater microbial communities from S. Glens Falls, New York, USA - GMW60B uncontaminated upgradient, 5.4 m (SPAdes)... ...
ATAAGCCTATTATATAAATCTTCTCTGAACTTTCCTTCTTTGACTAGCTTCTCAAGATCTGAGGTAGCTGTAGAAATAATTCTTGGATTTACTGGTCTTTCGGAAGTTTCACCAACTCTCATGATTTGGCCTTCCTGTAAGGTTCTAAGCAGCATTGACTGAAGTTCTAAAGGCAATTTATCAACTCCTAATAAAACCAGTGTTCCATCATTTGCTGATTCAAAATGACCAATACGTTCTATTTTTGCATCAGTAAAAGCACCTTTTGCATGACCAAAAAAATCAGATTCTGCTAAAGAAATAGGGATAGAAGCACAGTCTACAGGAACGAAAGAATGCTCTCTTCGTTCACTTAAAGAATGAATATCCCATGCAATTTGTTCTATTTCACTTCCAGGCTCTCCATAGATAAATACAGTTGCTTCAGAAGCAGCAATATCTGCTATACACTCAGCTTGTTTTTCAGGAGGAATAAATTTGGAAATAACAATATCTGACTCCTGAATTATTCCATCAGGTGAAAGTACCATAGCCCTCTTAATGACATTTTCAAGCTCTCTTACGTTACCAGGCCAGTCATGCTTGTTCAAAATTTCTATAGCTTCTGGTGAAAAACCTGCTATAAGTTTTCCAGGAACGATCTTTGAATTTCTATAAAGTAAGCTTGAAGCAATGTCTGCTATATCTTCTTTGTGTTCTCTAAGGGGAGGTGTACTTATAGGAAAACCTTGAACAACATTGTATAGGCTTCGTAGGAGGTCTGGATCGCGCACTACTTTACTTAGATCTTTGTTAGTGGCAGCTATAACACGGACATTTACTTCTTTTTCATTATTAGATCCTACTGGTCTTAGTTTACCGGTCTTAATTACTCTTATTAGTTTCCATAAAAACTGCTCATCAAGTTCACCAATCTCATCTAGAAAAAGAGTGCCATTATTAGCAACTACAAATAAACCTTGAGTCGTTTCTGAAGCTCCGGTAAATGAGCCTTTAATGTGACCAAACAATACTGACTCAAGTAATTGTTTTGGAATAGCACTACAGTTAACAGCTTTAAAAGGTCCCAGATTTCTAAAGCTATTTTTATATAACATTTTTGCTGCAAGTTCTTTACCAGTTCCAGTTTCCCCTGTGATTAAGACATTTATATCTAACCTTGCTACTTTCTTTAAAAGTTCTCTTAGAGCACTAATAGCATTTCCTTCTCCAGTAAGTGTTGGTTTAGTAAGTGTTTCTGTATTGGAAGAAGGTAATGTGAGTAAAGGTATTGTAAATGGTAAAGAGGCTGTATGTGAAACACCATCATTAGGAACAACAATAGGTTCTCTTCTTGGATGTAGTCTGTTATCAAGTCTATTAGGCCCAGAACCTACACGAAAGAATCTGTGTAATTCTCCTAAAGGATTGCTTGGTTTATGTACAGCAACTGGCATAACTTTTATTTGAAGTTACTTAAATATTTGTTTCTAGAGATTAATTAAGACTAATTTTACTCTTTGATAGTACTAAGGTAATCTAATTTCAATATTTCTTTATTTTTAATTCTTCAAATGTCTTTTTATGCTGATTTAAAGGGTTTTAGGCTTTATAATTATTGTTAGTTAAGATGATTGAAGACCATATAAAAATAGATTTAGAAGGTAATTTATATTTTCAAGAGCAGAAGTTAACTCATGAAAAAATCATTGAATTCTTTAAAAAGCTTGATTTAGAAAAGATTGATGATAAAACCTTTCAGCTTAAATGGCAGCATAATAATATAGCTCAAAGAATAAATGTTGTTCCTGAAGACACAATATTTGTAGTAAAAGATGTAGTAAAAGATTCAGGTGAAATTAAGCTCATCTTAAATGATGAAACAATGGAAAAGCTTGATACTGCTACGCTTGAGTTTAATGGAAATATACCATATGCATTAGTGAAACGTGGAAGAATTAAAGCTCGATTCAATCGTCATGCAGCTTTTAAATTGGGTGAATCTATCTTAGGCTCTTAAAATTTTATTTTTGCTAGACATGATTAAATGACTTTTTCTGTCTAAAATATAAACAGTTTTAAATAAAAACGGAGGATTATTATGACAGCTACTTTAGTTGGTCAAGTTAGACCTGGAGCAACAATTACAACTTATAAATCAAGAGGATTATTCAAAGGAAGTGATACTGAACAAAGAATTGTAGTTGGTAATGAAAGAGCAGGTAGAGTACCAGTTGGCATATCTGATCAAACGGGAGGAAGAGCACTTTACTATGCTGCTGTAAGACAAGGTGCTATTGAAGAAATTTTAACTGCTAAAGGGACTAGACTAGGTGAAAAACAATTAACAATAGAAGAATCAAACATAGCAACCTTATGGAGTTCTAACTTAATCTGGAATGAAGAACAATCTGGACTAAAAAATGATGTAACTGTGTGGGTAACATTCGATAATAATGAAAAAATTGTAGATATTAGTGAAACAAGACCACCAGATCTTTCTCCAGTTATAGGCTTCAATGGAAATGGAACTCATGCTAGTGAGGTTAAATTTTCTCCACTTAAGCTTAGTGTAAAAGACAATCATTTAGGTATGGAACTGAATCCTAAAATTCCACACACGATACATTACCAGCTTGAAATCTTAAACTGGCTTGTAATGCAATCTGGAGAAAATAAAAAAAGCTGAAGTTAAGGCTTTAAATATTTAAATACAGCAGCTATTCTGTTAAAAGGCCAAGGCAGAATCATTGGTCCAATTTCAGTTGCTGCTTCAATAGCTGCTTTTTTAGGTCCACTAAAAAGCAAAAACCTTCTTGTAACTGGTGATACTTTTTCTGGATCATCTAATTGACCAATTCCATCCAGCACAAGTTCTACAGGATGTGGAGGTCCACAAAATTTTTCTTCTTGTTCTTTGCGTTTTTGTTCTTGTCTTTTTGCAGCCTCTGCACTATTTTCTTCAATCTCAGCAATCACTCCTTCAGCAACTTTACCTGATTTATCAGTTGCTATGCCTAAAAATCTTACTAAAAAATTTCTGACTCTTTGTCCACTTCTATATGCAGCATTTGGACCTTTTTCTCCTGAGACTTTTTCTTCAAGCTCAACACTTTTTCTGGCAATATCTCTTGCTCCTTGTAATGGGTTACGATTTCGTGCCATCATATCTAGTCTGCCACGAAGCTTCACTACAGCTCTTTCGCCTGGACTAAGCTTTCTAGTAGGTAAATTGATTGACTTAATATCCATCTGGTTATAATTTGAACCTAGCAAAATAGATATCTTAAAGTCAATATTTTCTTAACTTGTTTTTTTATGCCAGCGTGGATAACTCCCTAACCAACGGTAGAAAGAAAACTCTGAAGCTACTTCGCTTAATGCTTTTTTAAATGCTAAATCATCTCTATGTGCTTCAAGGTCTATGTAGAAAATGTACTCACCAAGAGCTTTTCTGGAGGGTCTGGATTCAATCCTGGAAAGGTTTACTTTTTCTTTTGCAAAAGAATTTAAAACTCCTACAAGTGTTCCTGGTTTATCATAAGGAACTCCAAATGCAATTGTAGTTTTATCTTTTCCTGTAGGGCTAGGAGTATCAGTCCCGATTAATACAAATCTGGTAAAGTTCTCTTTTTCATCATTTATACCAGCTTCATAGATAGGTACTTTATAAATTTCTGCTGCCATTTTAGGACCTATTGCAGCAGCTTCATCACCGTTTTCACTTACTATCTTTACAGCCATTGAATTGCTTGTAGCAGGCTCTAGTACAGCATTTGGTAAAAATCTTTTTAAATAACTCTGACACTGACTTAATGCCTGAGTATGTGCAAGAACTTTTTTGACTTCATTTAAGTTTTTTTTCTTTGTAATAAGACAATGTTCAATAGGAATTGTAATTTCAGCATTAATGGTGACTTTTTGCGATGTTCTTATTAATTGATCTAATGTTTCACCGACAGAGCCCTCAATAGAATTTTCTATTGGAACTATTCCCTTTTCGATTTTTCCACTGTTAACTGCTTCTATAACCTGAGCAATTGTTTGAAACGGACTTGATTTTAAGGCAGTATTTTCTTTTGAATACTCTATAAATGCTAGATGTGTAAATGAACCTTCAGGTCCTAAGTAGCCAATCATTTCTTATTCCTCAAAAGAATATTTTAACAATAATTTTTGAGGATTATCCACCTAGTCTATAACCAAAACCTCTAACAGTTTGCAATATTTTTGGTCTTGCAGCATCTTCTTCTATCTTTTGGCGTAACCAACAGATGTGAACATCAACGGTTTTTGTGTCGCCGTCATAATCAAGTCCCCAAACACGTTCGATCAGATCATCTCTGGAATAAACACGTCTTGGATTATTCATGAAAATTTCAAGCAGCGCATATTCTCTTGGTGAAAGTGAAAGCTCTTTATCAGCAAGCCAAACACGATGTGAAGCAGTATCCATAATTATGTCGCCGAAACGAAGTCTCTTCCCTGGAGTTTGAGAAACTTGTTGAGCTCTTCTTAAGACAGAGCTAATTCTTGCAAGCAATTCTTCCCAGGTAAAAGGTTTAGTTACATAGTCATCTGCGCCTGCAGTTAGTCCTTCTACAATATCTTCTTTTGCTGTTCTCCCTGTCAGCATTATAACTGGGGTAAAATCTTGTTCTGATCTGATTTGCTTTAGGATTTCTACTCCTTGTACATCTGGAAGGGTCCAGTCCAAAATTACTAGATCGGGTTGATCTTTTCTAAAAGATTCCAATGCACTTTTGCCATCATAGGTTGTTATAATGTCATAGCCTTTTTGCTTTAAGTTATAAGCAATTGGATCAATTAGGTTTACTTCATCATCTACTAATAAAATTTTGTTTGGCATTTTTTTATCCTTTTAATTTAGACTTAAGAAAAGTCTTTATAAAATTAACATACCATAATCTAGGTTAAGATAAACAGAGCTTAATGGTTTTCTTAACACTAACTTAGTTAATCGGCAGGTAAACAATAAAGCTAGAACCGCTTCCAAGCTTTGATTTAACCTCTATTTTGCCACCATGGAGGTCAATTACATTCTTCACAATTGATAGCCCTAAACCTGAGCTTCCTTTGGCTCTTGTGCGGTCAACCCTATAGAACCGTTCAAAGATTTTTTGGACCTCAGATTCAGCAATTCCAATACCTGTATCATCTACCTGAAAACTTCCTGCAGTTGGGCCCGATTTAATTGTAATGCTTGAACCCTCCGGACTATATTTAATTGCATTTTCAATCAGGTTTTGTATAACGTGATCAATTTGCTCTGAGTCAGCAAATATTTCATAACCTGTTGGTATTTCATTTGCAATTTTTGTTTTATTTTTATCTGCTATTGCCTGAAGAAGTTTTATTGCTTCATCTGCTTTTGATTTCAAATCAAGTTTTTTCTTTCCTTGTGATAATTTCCCAGATCTGATTTTGCTCAAGTTTATTAATTCACCCACAAGTTTGGTAAGTCTGTCAACCTCACCATTTATTTGCTCTAAAAATTTCCCTGCAATATCAGGATCATTTTTTGCTCCGAGGAGTAAGCTTTCAGTAAGTGTTTTTATATTTGTAATAGGACGTCTGAGTTCATGACTCATTTCACCTATAGCTTCTTGATGAGTTTCAGTAATGATTAAAATTATGTTTCTGTCATCAGCTACAATTTTCTTTACTTTATATGGCTTACTAAGTCCAATAAGATCTTTCTCTTTAATGTTCTCAGTGCTTAGAATTTCATTTATTTGATTTGTTGTTGTTCCAAGCTCCCCTTTTTTTAAATCCTCTGTGCTGATTTCAAAAACTGCAGTTGCATAATTATTCCAGGAAAGAATTTTTCTATTTGGATCAAACAATAAAAGACCAATAGGAATATATTCAATATAATTTTTTAATAACTCAAATGTTTCTTTTGTTTCCGGCATATAATTTTTTTATTTTGAATTCTTGCTTATTAAGGGATTGACGTATTATATTTCAAAAAGGCAATCATTTGTATAGATCTTTTATTCCCTTTCTTTAATTAATACATCTGGATTTAACTCAATTCTATAGCTTGATTATAAACTTTAAACTCTAACCTGCTCTTATATATGCTTCTTCCTTTTCTGAAACTATTTTTCTTAACTCAGGATAATTCGATAAGGTCGGATCGCTGTTAATTATTTGAATGGCTTTTTTTCTGGCTAGCTCTAGTGTTTCAGTGTCATTTATTAAATCAGCAAGTAATAAATCAGGTAACCCACTTTGTTTTGTTCCTAGGAATTCCCCGGGACCTCTTATTTTTAAATCTTCTTGAGAAATAATAAACCCGTTGTTTGTTTTTGTTAAAATCTCCAGCCTTCTTAATACATCATCTGAATAAGTCTGTGGTGCAAGCAGGCAATATGCCTGTTCACCACCTCTTCCTACTCTTCCACGAAGCTGGTGAAGTTGTGAAAGTCCAAATCTTTCAGCATTTTCAATCATCATTACAGTAGCATTCTGAACATCTACACCAACTTCAATTACTGTTGTAGTAACGAGAATATTTAATTTATTCTCAGCAAATGCTTTCATTACAGATTCTTTTTCATTTGAATGTAACTCTCCATGCATAAGCCCTACTTTTAAATCTTTGAAAACTGATTTTGAAAGCTCTTCATATTCTATTGTCGCTGCTTTTGCAGCAAGTGCTTCTGATTCTTCTATTAATGGAAAAACAATATATGCTTGTCTTCCTTTTGCAACCTCTCCTTTTATAAGATCAAATACTTTAGAGCGTTGCCAGGATTGTACTATAGAGGTTTTAATTGGTACTCTTCCAGCAGGTAATTCATCAATTTCAGATAGTTCTAAATCTCCATGCAATGCAAGAGCAAGAGTTCTAGGTATAGGAGTTGCAGTCATGAACAGTCTTTCAACATTTTTGCCTTTATTTAATAAGGCATCTCGCTGCTTAACTCCAAATCTGTGTTGCTCATCAATAATTGCAAGTCCAAGATTTGAAAATTTTACATCGTCCTGTATTAAAGCATGTGTACCAACTATGATCTTTAGCTGTCCATTCTCAAGTCCTTGAAGAATTTCTTTTCTTGCTTTATTTGGTGTACTTCCTGTTAATAGGGCAATTTGAAGTCCTGCTGGAAAATCTTTATTTGTAAGGTTTCTACAATATTCGTCAAATTTTCTAAAGTGTTGCTGTACTAAGATTTCTGTAGGAGCCATAAGTGCTGTTTGAAATCCATTCTCAATTGCAAAAAGCAATACCATCAATGCAACAATTGTTTTTCCGCTTCCTACATCACCTTGTAATAATCTGTGCATAGGTTTATCGCTCATTAAATCTTTTTTCATTTCTTCAAATACTTTTTTTTGGGCATTTGTTAATTTAAAAGGCAATGATTCAACTAATCTCTGAACAAAGCTGTCTTTATGTTCTTTTAGGCGTAAGCCAGCTCTGTTTTTATCAGCCAGAATTCTCCTAAATGCTAATTGAAGTTGCATGAGGAAAAATTCTTCAAAGACAATACGTGATCTTGCAAGTGAACATAGTTCATTGCTACTTGGAAAATGGATTTGAGATAAGCTTGTTTTTAAATCAAGTAATTTTTCTTCTTTTAAAATAGTCTTTGGTAATGTTTCTTCAATTAGATTTCCATAAGAAGTAAATGCATTTGTAATAATCTTTCTTAGAAATTCAACTGAAATCCCTTCTGTTATAGGATATACAGGAACAATTCTTGCTACGTTTAAACTTTTTTCGTGATTGTTTTCAATTACTTCAATTACGGCATTATTTAAAGAAAAAGATTTTGAAAATTTATCGTAGGCTACAGTGCCGGCACAAAGCACATTTGTTCCTATAGGATATTGTTTTTTGTATTGCTCTTGAATTACTCTACCAAAACGACCTCTAATAAATTTTGTTACAGAAATTTTTCCAGTATCATCATTAATAACGACTGTAATTACTGTCAGCTCTCTTTTTTTTGGTGGATTAAATGCTCTTACTGCTTTAACAGTTCCGGTAATGGTAACATCATCATTTATTTTTAGTTCTTTTATTGATTTTTGTTTTTGATAATCAATGTAAGCCCTTGGATAATAAGTGAAAAGATCATATACAGAGAGAATGCCTATTCTATTTAGGACTTGAGACATTCTTGGTCCGACACCTTTAACGTATTTAACATCAATTTTTCTTAGATTTTTCTCAAATTGCTTTGTTTGATTGGTACTACTTTTAAAGGGTTTATTTTGCTCGTCTTTTTTATTCTTCTCTGAAATATCTTTTAAAATTTGTTGAGCCTTATGAATGGTATCCATTCTTGTGGTTATATCCTGTGACGGATATAAATAAAAAAGATTTATTAATGACTTAAGTTTACTTTTATCGCTAAGTTCAAATGAAAGAGATTTAGTGTTCTGAATAATAAAGTTTGAAAATGTTGTTTTTTTACCTTTAGCATTAATATAGTGCTGATCTATCTCATAATTAATAGCATCCTGAATTGTTTTTAGTTTTTCGTGAACTGGATTGCTCATTCTTTAAGACTTTTTCTGATATATTTTCCTGTTGTATGAATAACATTATATATAGGACTATTTTGAGGCTTTCTAATTAAGCTAAAGCTTGCTAAACTATTATATTTATATGGGAATTATTACCGAGACAAACTACTTTGGGAATTTTGAACAGGAAGAAGCTCCTAAAGCACTGATTATTCCAACACCGTATGAATATACATCAAACTATAACAAAGGGACCAAAAACGGACCACAGGCAATTTTAAATGCAAGTACTCATTTAGAAAAATTTGATGATGAGTTATGGACTGAAATTTCAAAAATAGGAATAAACACTTCGAATTTTTTAAGTTGTGAGTTTGTGAACAATAAATCAAAACAACAATTTTCAGAAGTTGAAGATGTTGTTCGCAATACTATCATTAGTGGTTTCTTACCTGTGATTCTTGGGGGAGAACATTCTGTTTCTTATGGTGCGATTAAAGCAGTTTATGATCTTTATCCCGAAGTTTCCATTTTATACTTTGATGCACATTCAGATTTAAAATCAAGCTTTCAGAATAATAAATTTAACTCTCTATGTAATCTAAGACGAATATGTGAACTAATGCCAGATGTGAAAATTATTCATGTTGGAACTAGAGCAATTTCACAGGAAGAAGCAGAATGGATTGATTCAAACAATCCAAATATTGAATTTTTCTTTGCCAGGGATAAATACCAATGGAAAATTCCTGAAATGATTGCCCACCTTACAAAAAATGTTTACATAAGCTTTGATTTTAGTGTACTTGATTCTGGGATTATGCCTTCATGCTCAATGCCTGAGCCAGGTGGCTTAAACTGGGAGCAGGCAATAGACATTATTAGAAATGTTTGTGCATTTAAAGAAATAGTTGGTATGGACTTTACAGAATTTGCTCCTATATCTGGACTCAATGCACCGGATTATTTAGCAGCAAAGCTTATTTATAAAAGTCTTGGTTATACATTTGCACGTCAATTGGGTGCTTTTGAAGACAATGAATCTTTGTTAGTTAATAATCAGACTTAAAATAATTTAAGCGTGTTGTAATTCCAGTTCTTCGACTGGTTCTGGTATTTTAGTTACTTTACCTGAACCCAAAACTTTGCATGCTTGTTCAACTAAAAAGAAAGTTGGAACTGTCTTAACAAGAATAAAAGCTTCTTCTCCTTTTTCTGCTGATTTAGGATTTGAAGAAATAATTTCTGCTTCTCTTTTTAGCTTTACTTGATCTGGCTGTGTAAGAAATGCAAGTGCTCTTGTAGTAGGAATTTCTTTAATTTCACTTTCATCCCATCCTTTTCCACGTAGTGCTTTAATTAAGCTTCCTGCAAAGTAATTTACAACAGCAGGCTTAAAAGTTACCTTTATAAAATCAGACATAGATTGTCTCCTTAAATAGATTGTATAGATTAGTGAAATACTAACACAGATGTTTTACAAGTTCAATTGTGTTTTCAAGTGAGTTAATTGAGTTAAAAGAAAAGTCGTTAATCTTTTTAACCTTCATTAAGCAATTAATTTGAGTAATTTGAGAAATCTCTTCAGGAGCAGTTCTTATTACATAATCAGAAGTATTAAAATCATAACCAGAGATTACAAAACCTAAAATATTTAATCCTTTTTGCTTTGCAAATTCAATGGTTAAGACTGTGTGGTTAATAGTACCTAGTGATGGGCGAGCAACGATGATTACAGGATAGTTTAGATCTTTAATTAAATCAGAAACTAAATAATTTTGTTTTATTGGAACTGCAATGCCACCTACTCCTTCAATAATTACACAATCAAATTCTTTTTCAAGATTTTTAATTTCAGTAATAATCTTTTTTATTTCAATCGTTTTATTTTCTATTGCAGAGGCTACTGATGGAGCAGCTCCAAGTGAAAAACTATAAGTATTAAAAACTGGGATTTTATTTCCTGTAAGCTCTTTTAAAAAGTCAGTGTCTTTTGGTATTCCAGTTTGAATGGGTTTTGAAATTGCAACCTTCTTGCCTTCAGGAAAAAGCTTAAGTGCTAGGTAAGAGCTAAAAATGCTCTTGCCTACCCCAGTATCAGTACCTGTAATAAAAACAGTTTTAAGATTTTTACCCATACCCATAAAAAAGAAAGAGCAGGTTTTACCTGCTCTTTTAATTCTTAATTAATCCTGATGGAAAATCAAGTAAATTTTACTTTCTTCCTCTTAAGAATTCAGGAATATCAAGTATGTCAGAAGCTTTTCTTCTTACCTTATCGTCAACAATGACTTTTGGCTTTGCTTCCGTTACTTTTTCTTCAGACTTTTCAGAAGATCCAAAGAACTCTTTTGAAAACTCTTTAGATTTTGCTCCTGCTGTTACTAATTGCTTTTCTTGTGGTTGCATTGAAAAACCTGTAGCAATAACAGTTATTTGAACTTCACTTTGGAACTTAGGATCTATAACTGCACCGATGATTATATTTGCATCATCTTGTGAAAGCTCATATATAAGTCCTGCTGCTTCGTGAACTTCATGCAATGTAAGGTCTGGTCCACCGGTTACATTGAATATAATTCCTGATGCTCCATTAATTGTTGTTTCAAGTAATGGACTTTCAATTGCTTTTCTTGCAGCTTCAGTTGCTCTGCCTTCGCCACTTGCTCTGCCAATTCCCATTAATGCTGAACCTGCAGTGCTCATAATGTTTTTAACGTCTGCAAAGTCAACGTTTATTAAGCCAGGAATTGTAATAATGTCTGAAATTCCTTGAACTCCCTGAAGCAAGACATCATCTGCTTGTTTGAAAGCATCATGAACAGAGGTTCTTCTTTCAATTACTTGAAGCAATTTGTCATTTGGAATGGTGATTAAAGCATCTACTTTTTGTTTTAATGCTTCTATTCCTTGTTCTGCTTGTGTAATCCTTCTTCTTCCTTCAAAAGTAAATGGCCTTGTGCAAACGCCTACAGTCAATGCACCAAGATCTCTTGCAATTTCAGCAACAATTGCTGCTGCTCCTGTGCCTGTACCGCCACCCATACCGTTTGTAATGAAAACCATGTCTGAGCCTTCAATTGCTGCAGCAATTTCATCGCGACTTTCTTCTGCAGCTTTTAAACCAATGCTTGGATTACCACCGGCTCCCAGACCTTTTGTAAGCTTAGTGCCTATTTGGATCTTATTTGGTGCTGAACAAAATTGAAGAGCTTGTGCATCAGTGTTTACTGCCCAGAATTCTACGTTTGAAAGGTTTCCCTCAATCATCCTGTTGATTGCATTGCAACCAGCTCCGCCGACTCCAAAAACTTTTATACTTGCTAAAGAAATATTCAGTTTTGAATTTGAATCAAAAATTTGTTCTTCCATGGTTCTTTTTATTACCTCATTTTCTTTTTTTATATCTTTTATTTTTCTACTCTAATGAGCAGACCTATCTTTGATATGCTAGGACCATCAGAAAAAAAATTCAAGTATTTTTTTCAAGCATTTTTTCTAACGTTCTAACTTACAAATAACAAGCATTTGTTAATTTGGACTGAAACATCAATTTAAGGCCGCAAAAAGGATTTTTATAGCTAATGGATATAAGAAAAAATGTTCCCTTTAAGCTTTACGTTTAGTTATTATTCAAATTAAAAAAGACTGTTATTACATACCTTGACAAAAAACAAGCCTTACCGTCAATTCTAAGAATTTTCATCTTCTGGCTCATATTTGAGTAGATCTTGTTTGTTTTTTCTTCTGGATTTTTCTCTCATTTCTTGATCAATTTTAGGTAATGCTTTCTCATTATTCTTTTTTGTAGACTTACCACCTACATATTTAATTTTAGATTCCTCTTTTGTTCCATAGATAATTTCAGATTTTGATTCATCAATAATTTTTCTGTAGCTGTCTAATCTTGTATCTGGGATTTGTGCTGCTTCATCTTTATTTAAAATGCAACTCTCTTCATCCATATGAAGACAGTCTGCAAAAGTACAATTTAAATTTTTTAGCTCGCTAAATGTTTCCATTATTTTATTTGATTTTAAGCCTGCAAAGCTAAATTGTGTAAATCCTGGCGTATCAACTAGAAATCCTTTTTCATCCTTGAAATCTATGGAAATCAACTGAACATTTCTTGTAATATGCTTTCCTTGTTTAATTGAGCTTAGAGAGCCAATTTTTATATCTTCATTTGGTGCAAGTGCTTTTATTAAGCTGGATTTTCCTACGCCGGAAGGACCAGTCAAAACAGTTGTCTTTTTTGCAAGACTTGCTCCTAAAGTTTCCAAGCCTTCTTTTTTAAGAGCTGAGATATAAAAAATATCAAAGCCACTATTTTTATAGGTATTTGTAAGGTCAATTTTTTTAAGATCAATTTTATTTATGCAAATGGCAATTTTTTCATTAGGCAGTTCATAAGATATGTATGAAAGATAGCGATCAAGATTATAAAAATCAAAATCCGGCTCACATGTTGAAAATACTACTAAAACTTGATCAATGTTTGATATTGGTGGCTTTAATATTTTATTTTTTCTGTCAAGGATGTCTACAATTACTCCCTGAGATGGATTTGATATTTCAATTTCTACATTGTCTCCGACAAATAGAAGTTTTCCTTCTTTAATTAAGCGTCCCCTTGCAAAACATTCCCAGGTTTTATTTTCAATGTCGGTTACATAATAAAAATTTGCAAGTATTTTAGTTATTTTTCCGCTTGATTTCATTAATTTTTATATCTTGTTTTTCGTCTTGTTAGTGTTGGGGCAACATCCTCAATTGTAGTTCTTACAGGAATCTCTTGTGCAATCATTTCTTTCATTACAAAAGAAATCATTGGCACTATTGTCATTAATAGTAATGCAAAAATCAAATCATATCCAATCATGCTGAATGACAAATGCCAGCTTATGTCTAGTAAGTCTTGTCTAAAAAAAAGCAAATAAATGATTCCAAATAAGTGGGTTGTAAGCATTGGTAAAAATACAGCCAGTATTTTTTTATCTTTATTGTATAAATATCCACTTAAATATGAGTTGAATGGTAGAGAGAGTAAATATCCAAAAGTTGGTTCTTTTATATAACTTAGTCCTCCACCTCCAGCAAAGACTGGTAAACCGATTAAACCTAGAATTAAATAAGTGCTAAGTGTAATTAATCCAATTCTTGCTCCACAAACAGCTCCACAAAGCCAGGATGTTACTGTTTGTAGATTGTAAATCTGGGACTCAAAGTGAAGTCTTGGAAATAAACTAAGGAGAAAAATAAAAAATCCCATTTCAGTTTGTTTTTTGGGGAAATATAAACTGGTAAAAGGAAGCTCAAGATATATTAAATTGCTTAAATATATCAATGCTAAAAAAGCAAGTATTAATAACCACTTAAACTTATAAACAACCTTATATCTCATCAGTTTAAATTATTGCATAACAGAATTATGTAAGCCTATAGTGATTTTTAACCTATTTGAGGAACTATCTTAAGGATCCTATTATCTATAAGCATGTAGATAAAGCATAAATACCATGCCTGACGAAATTAAAAGTCCGACTTTAAGCAAAACAGATATAAAGACTTCTAACAGAGGTAATGTAATTCCTATAACATCAATTTCTGATTTAGGTAATGTAGTTGGTGATATTCAAAATCAACTCATGCTGTTAATGAACAAGTTAAACAGTGATGTAAGTCCTGAGTTTAAAGCATTGATGGAAGGATATGTTAATAAGGCAAATGAGTCAGAAGAATTGAAAGTTAATTTGGAAAATGTAAGATCATCACATGAAGAACTTAAAATAGAAGTTACAAAAGTTCGTGAAACAAATAGAAACCTCATACAAGAACTGCAAATAGCAAGAGAAATACTAAGCAAGCTTGAACAAGAATTGAACACACATCAGGAATTATCTATAAAAGCAGAAGAGGAATATAAGGAAAAATTTAAACATCTTACTGAGCAAGCTGAAAAGAATGAAAATGTAATTAAAGTATTAGAAGAAGAAAGAGCAGGGTTTAATGATGCTCAAGAAAACTTAAGGCAAGAATTATTGGATCAGAAATTTGCTTTTCATCAAAAAGAACAAGAACTAACTATAAACATGGATAATTTTAAAAAGCAAGCAGAAGAATATGAAGCTCTCTTAAAGGAACAATCTGAAAAACTGGAACTTAGAACAAAAGAAGCTCAATATAAAGATGCTCTTTTAAACCAGCTGATAAAAAAAGCAACTACTGAGAAGTTAAAGATTCAAGAATTAGAAAGTGATGAATTAGGGAATTTGATTTCCCAGGAAAAACAGCAAAAGAAGAAAAAAGCCTGGTTTTGCAAGTAAGTAACCTTTTTAAGTTATCAAATTATTAAATTTTTCTAAGGTTAAGGAAATTCTAAGTTTTTACTATCAATTTTTCTTTCTTAACCTCGTTTTATAGATCAAGAAGACTAAAAGCTTGAAAGTGTTTAAGTTTATTGATTTAAAAGATTACAAAAACGGAGAAAAAGATGGCAATTATTAGTAAGCAAAAAAATCAAAATGTAATAGATATTGATGGTGTTTCAGGTGTAAACAATATATTGGAAACAGATATAGATGTTTCTGATAGTTTTGAGGCAGAAGAAGCTCCTAAGACTGCTACTCCTTTAACAGATGACTTGGTCAGAATGTATTTAAGAGAGATTGGTAAAATGCCTGTTTTGAAACAAAAGATAGAGCTTGAATTAGCAAGAAAAGTACAAAAAGGTGATTCAAAAGCAAAGCAAGAATTAGTCAGGCATAACCTAAGACTTGTAGTTTCAATTGCAAAAAAATATTTAAACAGAGGAATGTCATTTTTAGATCTTATACAAGAGGGAAATCTAGGACTTATAAAAGCAATTGAAAAATTTGATCCTGAAAGAGGTTACAAGCTATCTACCTATGCAACATGGTGGATAAGACAGGCTATAACAAGATCATTATCAGATAAATCAAGAACAATCAGAATACCAGTTCATATGGTTGAACTCTTGAGCAAGTTAAAGAAAACAATTAAAAGGCTTAGTGAAAAATATGGACAATCTCCAACTGAAGAAGATATTGCTCGTGAAGCAAATATTGATGTAAGTAAAATAAAAGAAATTCTTCAAGTAATGGAAACTCCAATTTCATTAAACTCTCCTGTAAATGCTTCGGGTGAAGAAGGAAATTTAGAAGATTTCATTAGCGATGATGAAAATATGACCCCTGAACATATGGCAAATGGAATGCTTCTAGGAATGAATATTAACAGAGCTCTAAAGTGTTTGACTCTAAAAGAGGCTGCAGTGATAAGACTTCGATTTGGACTGGATTGTGGACACGAAAGAACACTTGAAGAAGTTGGCAAGATTCTGGGTGTTACAAGGGAAAGAATAAGACAGCTTGAATTTAGGGCACTTAAAAAGCTTCGTCAACCTGGTGCATGTGAAAATTTGAAAGATTATTTTGTAGCTTAGTTCTCAAAAAACAAGAAATTATAAAGCTGGACAGAAGGTTTTCTTTTGTCCAGCTTTGTTTTTTTATGGTCAAAATAGACCATTTCTACATTATTTGATTTAGGTGATTTTGTCAAAAAGGGTTATCCCTGCGGGTTTCACAGGCGCTTCTTAAGAGGATTTTTGGAATCCTTGGGGTCAGCAATTAGATGAGTCCCCGGTATTTGCACAAATAATACTTGGAAGTCTGCTAAATCCCTGAAATTCCCAGTAAATGAGCCTTTAGTGGAAACCAGATTATGTATAAAAAAATAAGGCTATTATTATTTGTTGCTATAAGCGCTGTGTATATTTCAGTTGCTTTAAATAATTCATCCTTTGCGCAAGATGAAAAAACCGTTGGTATTGAAAAAAAATATAAGTTGAGTGAAGCAAATATAGACTCTCCAAATGATGGTGGTGATTCAGCAACAAATGATAATTCACCGGAAGCAAAAAAAGACATTGCTTATGAAGTGCTTGGAAGAAAACTAACTTCGCAGGAAAAAGAATTATATGGTAATTTAAGTGCAGAAGAACTAAAAAATCAGCTTTTATATAAAGAGCAAACCTTAGTAATAGTTAGAGCATTATTGGTTATTGGTGAAGGCAAGGATTCAGGAGACATATTGCAAATACTTCCTAACACAAAACTAAGAACATTTACAGAACTTGTAAATGATTTTACGGGATATAAAGAAAAATATGGTTCGGTTTTAGCTGGTATCCAATCTGAGTTTGTCTATAACATAAAAGATGATGAACAAGCCTTTAAAAAAGCAGCTGCATTGGCATATGAAACTGTATTTGGTGTGCCAAAAGAACAACAAGATGCAGAAGGCATAACTAATTTCTTGAAAGCAAAACAAGCTCTTACTTACTCAAAGATGATTTCAGCATTTACAGATTCTCTAACTCCTGAAGATAAAAAGAAAATGCTGTTCAAGGCTTTAGATTCAATTAAAAGACCAGATTTAAAAACCAATGAAAAATTTGTGAACAAAATTCTTGAACAAACATTTACATATGAAGCTCTGATGGAACTTCTAAATGAAATACCATCAAGTAAGTAATAGAGATATCCCTCACAGTTAGCAGTACTATTAATTAGCTTAAAATAAAAAACTAAAGGGATATTTTATTACCTTGGGTTAACTTTCGTCTTATATTATGTGAACATTCATAAGTTACCTAGCCCAAATCCCACCGTATAAGGTGGGATTTTTATTTTAAGAACCAAGAGCTGATTTGGCAGACACTATTAGAAATCTACTGTTAATTCTTTGAACTGCTAACCAAATCATTGCTAAAAACCAGCTTAGCGCTTTCATAACCCTTATTAAACAGCTCAATATGATCTTCAGACTTCACTAAAAACAAGTCCATTTGAGCTATAGAACTTACATCTGGCTTAATATAAACAACATCACTGTTGCTTAGATTTTTTGTTTGAACATCATATAGAAAATCTATGGTTGCTTTCTCTATTTCATGAACAAACTTGTCAAATGGATAACGTGATCTTGTTTTACTCTTGGATCTTAACTGAACAGAAAAAGTTATACCTTCTTTCCACAAATCGTCAGGGCAAAAGCTTGCAAAAAGTCCGTCTATGTGTAATCCATTTGAATAAATTACAGGTTTAAACAAGCCTGGTATGCAGGTGGTTGCTGTAAGAATTTTGGCTAGGCTAAAGTTTTCTCCATTCCAGATCTCTTTTTGCATCTTTAGCACATTGAATGTTGCTATCCATAAATTATTTTTTGGACTGCAATATGAAGCAATTGTTTCTCCAAATAAACTGTGGTCTAATATTGAACCAAAACTTAAAGAAGGCTTTAAGAAAAATTTAGGATATCCAAACTGCAAAGTAAGGTCCATAAGCTCTCTTGCCGGCAAGTTATTTGCACCCCATGCTGCAACAATTGCACCTCCTGAAGTTCCTGAATAATTTGTTATTTTTATATTGTTGTCCTGCAAGTAAGCAAGGACTCCAATGTGAGCTGCAAAACGTACTCCTGAACTTGAAAATGCTAAATTATATTTCATAGATTCTGTCTTACCAGAGATGTTATGCTAAATTATTTAGTTCCTATTAGTTTTATATTGTAAATCATCTTTAAATCTGAAACAGTGAATTTTGAAAGATATCCAAGAATTATATATGAAAAGAAAGAAAAAAAATCTTCTTTCTGGTTTGGTTTTATTTTATTTATAACAGGACTTTTTTTAACACTTATATCTTTAAATATTTACAAGCCATCAGTTGTACCAAATGAGCTTAGAATGATGAGCTTGAATAAAAAAACAAATGTTTTGCTCCTTGGTTGTGATGAGATATTTCCTGAGTTAGAGAAAGGAAAGTTGCTCTGGAAAGGACGTTCAGACACTATTATTTTCTTGTAATCCAGCTAAAAACATGTTGAGTGTTTTAAACATTCCAAGAGATACAAAAATAAAAGTTCCAGGTCATGGAGCAGAGAAAATCAATTACTTAAATACAATTGGTGGACCAGAGTTTACAAGAAAATATTTAGAGAGACTTTTAAAAACCCGAATTGATCATTATGTGATTATTAATGTTCAGGGACTTCATCAAATTATTGATGAGGTTGGAGGAATAGTTATTGATGTTCCTCAAAGAATGCAATATAGAGATTATGCAGGAATGCTTGATATAAATTTATTTCCTGGAAAACAATTATTAAATGGTGAACAAGCAGTTGGCTATTTAAGATACAGGCATGATTCTTTGGGAGATATAGGAAGGATTCAAAGACAACAAGCCTTTATGAGAGCGGTTTTTAAGAGATTGCTTGATCCAATTATTTTTACAAAACTTCCAGAAGTCATTTCAATTTATAAAAAGACAATATTGACAGATATGAAACCTGTTGAAGTAATAAAGATTGCTAACTTTATAAGAAATGTACCTGACTCAAAACAAAACATTGCTATATTGCCTGGTAGCTTTGGTCAGAGGAATCAAGTAAGCTATTGGATTCCAGATCAAAAAGAAATTGATAAAGTAATTAAAAAGTTTTTTTATGATGAAAAATCTTTTTTAAGATTTATCAGGAAAAATCCAAAAGACATAAAAATTTCAATTTTTAATGGCTCTCATAAAGATAAACTTCTAGCAACAAAATTAACAAATCATTTGCGGGAATATGGCTATACAGTTCTAGTTGCGCAGGACAGTGAAGGTTATGCGAAAAGCACTAGAATATATGCTCAGAAGGCTAATCCAGAGGTTGCCTTACAAATTAAATATGATATTGGAAATGTAGGAGAGCTTGTAAATGGTAATTTAGGTC
>Ga0209515_10004325_pt1 | contig 19280 bp, 15 predicted proteins | sample Subgroupgradi54m_FD_187454 | JGI IMG/M metagenome (GOLD analysis project Ga0209515, IMG submission 187454) | Subsurface groundwater microbial communities from S. Glens Falls, New York, USA - GMW60B uncontaminated upgradient, 5.4 m (SPAdes)... ...
CCTTTAAAAAGTTTGGGTTCTTTAAAAACTTGCCTCAAGTCTCCAATATTTTCAGCTGTACCCAAAACCGGAATTTGGTTACCCCAACCCTCTAAATCAAATACGCGCTTTGCGGCCAAAAACAACCTTCGATCCACAAGATAGTCGATGGCATAATCACCATAACGACGCAATTCCAACTTTTCTTTAAAAACCACTAAGGGATACCAGAATAAACCCGGTGGTCTGGTATAGAAGATATGATGAAATTTTCGCGGAGGGTCGGGGTTTTTAATAATCTTTAGAAATATACTTTTTGATTCAAGAGGAATGAACGAATTCTCTGAAAAAGCGGGGACATATTGGGATTCAAAAAAAGCTGATGTTTTATATTTCTCTTTCTCAAATGACAAAGGTATTATCCAATCGGTTATGGGTTTCCCAAAGTAATTAATATTATTTGTTGTAAAGAGTATAGGATGGTAATTCGAATCATCGAGCTCATAAATAAAGTATTTATTATCTATTGCTTTTAGCTGTTTAAGTGATAACTGCTTGATAAATTTTTGATATGATTTTTGATCTTGGGGAAGAAACTGTTTAACATGCTCATAAGGAAATGCTGGAAAAGCTTTATCGTATATCTTTGGGTCGGCATTGTAAAATATGTATTTAATATTTAATAATCCTAAAACTTTCTTTAAACTATCAAATTGTTTCTCTCTTACTAAATCTAAAATAAGACCATTGAATCTTCCCAGCTCATCAAATCCGGCAAAATCTTGCTTTCCTGTTAAATAAGATATCGTTGATGGTCCCTGGTATGCGCCTCCATCTTTTCCTGCAATAATCTGATATCCCGGGTCCGTAAGGGGTAAGGTTAAAATTTTTCCGTCGGGAAGCCCGCGTATGAAAGCTAGCATCTCTTCATACTTTGGATCTATCTTCATTGCGATCTTAACATCTTTGGATTGCCAGAGAACCTTATTTACCAACGTTCCATTAATGAATGGCCATGCAGGTATAACAAGAAACAAAGTAATAAAAATTGCTAGGAAATATGAATATTTTCTTTTAAGCTGGGAAAGAACAATCGCCAGTGATTGTCCAAGTAAGATAGTATAAAAAAATAGGAACACATACCCCCATTGACCATAGAAATTGCGAAACATCGAAAATCCGGGAATATTAAATAATGTTTTATAAAAATCAAATCCAACGTTAGTTATATTTGCAGAACTAAAAAAAAGAGCAATAAGAAAAAAAATACCGGTGAGAAGCATTGCTTTTCTTTTATTTAGTAAATACCCAAATAAAATTATTGCCGGAAAGATAATATATGCTAAAGATTCAACTCCTAACTCAGTCATTTGAGGTAAACCCATGAAATTGATACTTACTTTAATACTCGACGCAATAGAGACAAAGTAGCTAAGGCCTCTATCAAATTTTCCTTCATTGCTAAAAACAGTTTTATATATGACGCTGTCGGGCGAAAATGTACTAATAACTTGAGGTACTATGTGAAATGATTGAAGAAGGACAAAAGCAACAAAACTTATAATTAAGTGCTTCCAGATAATTGGTTTTTTAAAAATTATTACTCTATACAATATTAGGAATCCAACCGTTAAAGGGTAAAATGCAAATACCGCAGGAGAGGCGGCAAAGCTAAAATTTGGAGAAAATATAAATGTAGTTAGTAAAATGCTTATTAAATAGCCTATGTTTGTGGTTTTAAAGTATTTAAGAAGCAGGAAAAATATAAGAGGATTTAAAAAGAACTGGTTGTGAATGATTAAAACCTTATCCCATCCCTGAATTGGAGGGAGAGATAAAACATAAAATAATCCGGCCAAAAGCGCTGCAAGCTCAATAATTTCCTTCTTAAAATCTTTATTACCGATTAGCTCTTTTACTATAAAGTAACAAGCAAGAAATCCAGCGCTTAAACTCATTCCATGAAAAGCTGAAATCAAGATAGTTGGCGACTGAAGTATAAATTTAAGTACAAAAAGCAGCAGAACGAAAGGAATAGTAAAGTATCCAATATTTTCAGCCCCCAATCCGGAAGGAGAAACCCCAAAAAATGAATAATTTTTAAAATAAGATAGGGGATCATAAAAATAAAGTCTTGAAGAATCTCCTCCCAAATCCATTTCTCCCGGTCTTAACCAGAAAAAAGGAATAATAAAGAGTAGTAAGGAAATTAAAACGGGTAGTATAGTAAAAACTCGCGTCTTCATTCTCTCCACTGCTGAATAATCCCAATTGCTATAAAAAACACCAACCACACCGCTGCTTTTTCTGTGTTAGCCGAAGGTCCGGAGAAAACATATTCGACAAACATAATCCCCAAAAGCAACAACGACACTATAAACGTTAGCCTGCTTCTTAGTTTGTATAACCGGATGCTTATGACATAAAGTCCTAAAATTCCAAATATCTTGGGGTCCGAACTTCCGGAAATAAGAAAAATATCTGCTAAAATTCCAAGAAAAATAATAGTCAATACGACCGGCTCGTTCTTTTTAAGTAGGGTTATCCCGCTTTGTAAATATTTTTTAAGATTTATTTGCTTTTTCATGAGTACCTTGTATTATATCAGTTTCTTCTGTTTCAATATAAATAACTTAATTCCCCACACTATAGATACAAGAAAGATAGTAACAGACAAAAAGAGGCTAACATAAAATACCCGCTGTCCTGTCATCTCTGCAATAAGAGTATAATTCTGCCTGTTACCTACATCGTCTGGTCTAATATGCCATGCGTTAGCATAGTCATGCGCTAAAACATGGCTACCATTGCTAAGACTTTTCATTCCCAAAGTTTCAAAGGTTGATTTTGAATCATCTAAACTTGAGTCAGGAATGAATATTTTCCAATCAGGATGAAAGGCTTCCAGAAAAACTAATACATAAGGCTTCTTTGCCTTTGAAATTGTAATTATATATTTTGTCGGATTAATTTTTCTAAAAACGATCTTTGGAAGCTCTTGTTTGTCTAAACGTAAATCTTTTGCAGCGTAAAAGTGGGGAAGATAATAATTCTTATCAACGGAATAAACTTTATATGGCCCGTTTTCGAAAATCACACTGCCCCCAATTTTTTGTATATATTCGCTATACTTATTTTGAGAAGAAGGTAGGGATGTTCGCATATAGGTATAGGGACTTGCCGGAAAGGCATCATCATAAATGCGGGTGTCTGAATTATGAAATATATAACCAATATTCAATATTCCCAGAAGTTTCTTTATGCCGTTATAATCTTTTTCTCTTGATAATTTCATAAATTTTTCACTAAATGGAGCAGTCATAATTTGGTACCCAGAAAAATCCTTTTTCCCCGCAAGGTAAGAAATTGTCGAGGGTCCAATATAAGCGCCTCCCTCAAGGTCTCCAATTACCTGATAATAGGAATCTGTAAAAGGCAGGGTTAATATCTTGGAATCATCCGGCAGCGATTTTATAAAAGAGAGCGTTTTAATATAATTAGGGTCCATTTTTATTGCTATACGCACATTTTTTGATCCTGAATGAACTTTGTTAACAAGTGAACCATTAATAAAAGGCCACGCCGGAATTGTTATGACTATCCCAATTAAAAACGTTATTGCAATAATTAAACTTCGGTTCTTTAATTTCCCGAAAATATTAAAAATTGCAAAGCCGAAGAGCAGTGAATAAAAAAATGAATAAACAAAAAGCCATTGTCCGATAAAGTTTCTAAACATGGAAAATCCGGGAATATAAAAAAGTCTTTTATAAAATTCAACGCCAATATCGGTAATGTTTGCCGTTAATAGAAAGAGGGTAGTTAAGAAAAATAGGCCTGTTAAAAGTATTATCTTATCCCCCTGCCTGCCGGCAGGCAGGTTGCCTCTATTGAGCAAAAATCCCAATATTATAATTAAAGGCGCTACTGCCGATAACCATCCAAAATCTTTAACTATTGTAGAAAGAAGAATGTTAACGCTTGCTTTCGCAAGCGGCAAAACTCCTATAAAATAGCGTATCCCCTCATGAGCGATACTTTCTTTGTCAAATACTCTTACATTGGAAAAACTACCCGGATCAAACAAGCTTATAATCTGTGGTATAAGATGGAAGGATTGAAGACTAAGAAAAAGAAAAGAACCAACAATAATTCCCTTCCATGAAAGTTTTTTTTTAAGAATAACGGCAACATAAAGTATAAGAAATAAAACTGCTAGCGGATAAAAGGCAAAAAAGGGAGGAGCCGATGTAAGGGCAAAATTAGGGGCAAAAATGAAACTTGCCATAAGAAGCACCCATAGATATTTATAATTATTTGTAATAAAAAATCTTAGCAAGAGATAGAACATCAGAGGATTTAGGAATACCTGGTTATGGGACATAAGAGCCTTGTCCCAGTTACCTGTCATTGTAGGCATAAAAATATATAGCAAACCAGAGAGAATCGCCGAACAACTAGATATAAAATCCGACGCCTTTCTGTGAGACAGTGCTTTAACAATCCAGTAAATAGCCAGGAAACCAAGAACAAGTTTTATTCCGCTAAAAACAGAAATTAAAAGGTAAGAAGAATTAAAAAGAATAAATTTTAGAATTATAAGGAAAATAAGAAATGGTAAAAAATAATAATTAGGCTCGATTGCACCCATTCCTTGCGGTACTACTGAATATAAACTGGCATTTTTTAAATAAGATATTGGATCGTAAAAATAGAGCCTACTACTGTCTCCTCCTAGATCCATTTCGCCCGGTTTGAGCCAAAAAAAAGGAAGTGCAAAGAGTAAGAAAGCTATAATAACAAGATAAAACTTTTGGGTCTTGAATAAATTCATGAATCTAGGGTATTATACCATCCTGGTATTGCTAAAAATAAGAGCAGAGAATATAATTTCCGTATGGTCAAAAATGGAAACAGCAAGCTTCGCCATGTACCAGACGGTACGTGGCTTCGCGTTCCCTATGCACTGGCCGTTCACGGAGACGAAGAAAAGGAAAGAGTTATAAAAGTCTTGGATGAACACAGAACAAATCTAGGAAAAGAAACTATAGAATTTGAGAAAAATGTTGCAAAAGCGTTTGGCAAAAAATTTGGCGTAATGGTAAATTCAGGCTCTTCCGCCAATTTTTTAGCTATCGAGCTTTTGAATCTTCCCCGGGGATCGGAAGTCATAACTCCTCTTCTCACCTTCGCAACAACAGTTGCGCCGATTGTTCAGCATGGGCTTATTCCAGTTTTTGCAGACGTTGATCCCGGAAAATATACAGTTAATGTTGATCAAATTGAAAAGCTTATAACAAAAAAAACAAAAGCTCTTATGATACCTCTCCTTTTAGGAAATGTCCCGGATATGGAAAAGTTAAGACAGATTGCCAAAAAGTACAAATTATTTTTCGTTGAAGATTCATGCGATACTCTCGGAGCTACTTTTAACGGAAAACCAACAGGGATGTTCTCCGATATTACCACAACAAGTTTTTTTGGATCGCACATTATAACCGCAGGCGGCAACGGAGGAATGATTATGGTAAACAGTCCTAAATTAAGAGACAAGGCAAAAGTTCTAAGAGGATGGGGTAGATCTTCCGCTCTTTTTGCCGAATCTGAAAATATAAAGGAAAGATTCAAAGCAAAACTAGGAAAAATACCTTATGATGCTAAATTTCTTTTTGATAAAATAGGATATAATTTTCTTCCAAATGAAATGGGTTCTGCTTTTGGCAATGCGCAACTTAAAAAATTACCAAAATTTAAAAAAAATAGAGAAAGAAACTTTAAATATTTATTAAACTTTTTTCAGAAATATGAAAAATTTTTTATTCTTCCAAAACAAGATAAAAAAGTTACCACACAATGGTTAGCTTTTCCTCTAACCATCAAAAAAACTGCCCCTTTCTCAAGAATTGAATTAGTTAAATATCTCGAAAAAGAAAATATTCAAACGCGGCCGATTTTTACGGGAAACATTTTAAAACACCCAGGATTTAAAAATATAAAATACAGAATAATCAAAGGTGGATGCCCTGCAACCGATGAGGTAACTAGGGGAGGATTCGTTATCGGTTGCCACCATGGTCTTGAAAAAAAACACCTCGAGCGTATAAGAGAGGTTTTTAAAAATTTTCTTAAGAAATATCTTTAATCCGTCGCTCTATCTCTGACAGTCCATATCCAGTCACCATCAAAAAACACATTACCGGATGCAAAAACCAGGCTTTGTCTCTTATCTTTATATACCCTCTTATACTTTCAAATAACGGTTCTAGAATAGTAAAAGAGAAGATAATATACTTTATGAGATTTATTCTGTCATTTGTTGAATTCGGATTAAACACTAGATATTTTCTCTTACCTCTTTTATTGTCGTAGAAAATCTTTTTAATCTCTACTCTGCGCTTTATAAGATCGATTAAATTTGGGTTCTGAACGTGAATAATAGAGTTTTTTGCAACTCCAAAAGTGTCGTAACCGTAGTTGAGTAATTTTGAAAACGCATCTACATGAATGTAATCATCTGTATCTTTAACCACCTTAATCATTGCTTTTCTTAAGAACATGTGGCCATTGTCTCCAAGCGTAGGCAAATTTTCTTTGTTGAACTTTACGATGTAATAATCGTCGGTTTCTTTAAGAATTTCCCCTTTACCATAATGTTTTTGGTCCATTCTTATTTTCTCGGTTTTATTTAAATAATAAAGAGTCGGATCAGGCGAACCAAAAAGAGCTGTGTATCTTGTTGTTGCAGACATATCTTTTTCATAGCCATTATATGCACTAAAAGTACAAAATACTTTTTTGTTTTGAATAAATGGTTCAACCATTCTTCTAAGCCAATCTCTCGATGTCAAAATATTATCAGATTCTAGCAAAAGAACCAAATCCCCTTTTGCCATTTTTATTCCTAGAGCTGCACTAACCTGCTGTTTGTCAGGGAGTTCGTCAATCCGCATAATAACTTTACATCCATATTTTTTAACAACTTCGACGCATCCATTGATTGACCCTTTATCGAAGACCGTATGCTCAATTAAAGACTCGGGATAATCCTGTCTCTTGATTGATTCTAGTACCTTAATCAAAAGAGGAATGTCACTATTAAAAGTGCCAGTTTGAATTGTAATTGTTGGCAAGTTATTCATTATTTTATCTTATCTTTATTGCAAATTTTAATTATTTATAAGCGGAAGCATATGTTGGAATCGGACTACATTGAGGATTTTTTTCTACCTTTTCCTTGCTTCTTCCTGCTTAAATTTCACTAAAGTTTCGTAATTTAATTCAGAAAAATATTTTACATCAAGAAAAGTCTTTTTATCTTCAGCTTTTACTTTTTTTATTATTCCATCAAGCAATTGTTGATGTTTTTCAGTTGCTAATTTTATCCGTAGATCCAATTCCTGAGGAATATTTTGGTGACGCCAATATGCCGATCTATAATCGCTAACGAGCTGCGTCATGTAATTTTCCCCCTTAAGCGCTATTTCTTTGGCCAGCTCGGTATTTCCATTATCAACAAGCAATTTACTGGCATAAAGTGTCTTATCCGCTTGTAATAAATTAAATTCTATTTTTTTAAAAGGGTTAAAAACCAAGCGTCCTATGATTTTATTCCTTATTACTTTTAATTTATAGAAAGGATTATCAGGCAACATCCCAGGCCAAGCAAGCTGATAGCTCACTTTCGCAGATTCGCTAGAAGCAGTATTCCCAGTAATCTTAATCTCCTGAGCCAAAGATTTAAAAGAGATTGGAAATAAAAAACTAAAAAAGAGTATTATTAAAAATAACTTCTTTATTTTTTCTCTCATAGACTGATTTTATTTACAGCTTTATTTGGTAACAAATTTTCTATTCCAGCTTTTATTAAGAAATAAAAATGAAGAACGACAAAAAGACTCATTCCTCGTGGTTCAAATAAGTTCATTCCCTTTGGGTCTATAACAGTAAAAATCCATAATCCCTTTATTATCAAAAAAATCATTGAGAGGTAGCAGTAAAATCGTGCTTTATTATTTACTCTTGATTCTTTCCATAATAAGAAAAGTATAGGTAAAGAGAAATACAGTCGATAGTCAAAGGATAGTCTGGGTATCAAATTTACTAAAGCATCGGCAAAAATGAAAAGAAATAAAATAAAACGCTTATCCTCCCTTACATTGTATATAAATAAAGGGGCTTTTATTGCAAGACGCCAAAAAGTAAACTTAAGTTTGTAAATCTTTTTCGCAATAAAAGATGTTGTAATAAAGGGCAAAATAAAAGTGGAAAAGAAGAGAATAAGAGAAACTAGGGAAATACGTACTGTATCTTCTTTAAATGTATCGCATGTTTGTTTAAATACACAATCTGTTGCTAGTGTTCCTATGGCACTGAAAGAATGATTGTAGGGAAGACCCGCTCCAACAAATGGGACAGCAGAAGACTCTTTACTAAAAACAAATGCTGACTGAAAAATATTCCCTAGGTTGCTTGAAGCACCAAAAATATTTGGAAGGTATGTAAAAATAAAAAATGTACCTATAAAAGTTAAAAAAGAGAATAAAATGTTTCTGGATGTTAATATTGCAATAACTGCAAATGGCGCAAGAAACAGCTTAGAATTTACTATGAAACCTGAAATAATACCCGTAAATACAATATTAATTAGTACGGGATATTTTCTCGATGCAAGCAACAAGAATAATAGTAATCCTATAATTAAAGATAAGCTAATATCTATATTTCCTCTCTCCAGACCCAAACTTCCTGGTATACCGAGAAGAAAACTTACAAGAAAAAGCAGGAATATATAGCTGTCTTTTTTTCTGTAACGAGTAATTAAAAAAATAAAAAAAATGTACCCTCCTACCGTTGCAATCAACAGCCATTCATATAAAACATGGGAGCATGATTGATAATTAATAGGTTCACACAAATTGAGTGAGGTTGCAATGAAATGAAACGGAAGGATAAAAAGGCTAAAAGCTGGTCCATAGATGGCAATCACATCATAAAAAAATTTTCCATTTATTATCTTCATTGCGGGTGTAAAGACAGCCGTATAAAAGTCAACACCAAGTGGTATTACCTGAAAAATTTTCTCTGGAGCAATAATAGAATTAGGATCTGAATATGTAATAGAAAACCTCGTAAGGATTGTAAGAAATAATAGGACAATAAATATAAATAGTTTATCTTTATTTAGGAACCGATAGATACTTTCAATGAACAATTGTCCTGCGAATATTATTAACCCTGCTGCCTTAAATCCTATAAACTCTATTTTTGAAATATAAGATAAATTTCTCCTCGACTTTCTTTTTCTTGGATCTATTTGAGATATAACTTTTGACCATCCTTGATATCTTACTTTTTTGTACGACCTTTTACTGTAGTTGATTACTTTAGGAAGTACCACCTTAAAACCTAGCCCGATTATAATCGCTAATAAAACAATGCTAAAGCCTAGCGTAGCTAAAAAAACATTAGGATAGTAAATACCATTGTCATAAAATGTTATTATTGTCTGTTTTAAATTTCCCAGTGCATTAAAAAGATTAAACAACATATGCTCCCCTATGATATCCTTATCCTAATTGCCCCAATGAGAGATTTTATAAGTTCGCGTACTCCCGCATTAGACTTACCATATTTTCTATCAGTAAAACTAATAGGTACTTCGCTAATCTTAAAACCAGCTTTCTTTAATTTATATGCGGTTTCCGAAAGAGAGATAAATCCTGCTTCTCTCAGGTTTGCCTTCATAATAAACTCCACTGCTTTTCTATTATAAAGCCTAAAACCATTTGTATAATCACTTAAATGTAGTCCAAGCCATATTTTTAAAAATGTATTTATGGCAATCCTACTTAAGATAAACCGCCGTGCTGGCCAGTTTATTATCTTGCTTCCTGATAGATAACGAGAGCCGATTATTAAATCCGCTTCATCACGTTTTCTTAAGAATTTCTCAAAATCTTTAGGATCATGAGCCAAATCGGCGTCCATCTCAAAAAAATATTGCAATTTATTATCTTTAAGTGCTTCTTTAAGACCCATAATGACCGCACTGCCACGCCCTAACTTTTTAGAACGGCAAATTATACGCATTTGCCTATTTTTATATCGCAGGTTCTTCTTAAGTTTTTCACTTTCTTCTTTTGGAGAGTCATCAACGATAACAATCATTGCTTTTGGTAAAATTTTAAAAATTCTCACTAGCAATGTTGGAATATTTTTTGATTCTCTATAGGCAGGAATAATAACAGCCGTATTCATTCTTATAAATTATTTGTGGGTAAATCTTCCATCTATCATAACATGTTCTATCAATTTTTTAGGATATTCTTGTTTCTTAATTGAGTCTAAAACTTGTTTGAAGATAGGTAGAGGACTGTTTTTAGTTCCCGTAATAATTGAGATAGTTGGAAATAATTGCATTAGAATTTTCTTATGTCAAAATAGTTGCTAACATACGATTCTAAATGTGGATAGTAGCTATGTCTTATTGAAGGACTAGACTATTAAAACTACTAACCAATCCTTTCTTTAAGCATCTTTATACGCAAATCGTCCTCATGAAAAATGCTAGAGTAATAATTTTTCTTGTTTTCAAGCCATAAAAGCTCAAACATATTAGCTTTAACTATTCCCTTATCCACCCCTCTAAAAGTTTTTGGAACATTAAAAACAATTTTTCTTGTTTCAAAACGGTCTAACAGTTTTTTTGCGACCAATTTTTTGATAAAAGGAATAGCTTCTTTTGCAATTCCTCCGCCCATAGTCGTCCTAAATCCTTTTTTCTTCGCAAGAGTAAATATACTCTCGGCAATTTCATAAATTTTATCAGAATTAATTTCATCGCGACCAAGGCCAATCGATCCAGTCATATCAACTCTTCCCAAAGTAATAGTGTCAATAAGATTTATCAATTTAACATTCAATATATCCTTAAGGTTTCTGTATGCTTGGTATGTCTCTATATTGACCCCAAAATGAATGTTTTCTCGCAAGTCTTCTGGAAAATATTTATCTATGGCTTCCAGATATTTTGTCATGGAATAAGCGCTTTCAATCATTGGGGCAACTAACCCTGAAACTCCTATGTGTTGTGCGTCAAACATATTTGAAATAGCCTCGGATCCGCCTATTTTTATTACCAATCCAAGCCCTGCTTGTTCGACAACCTCCTTAAGTCTCATTAATTCATTCATCCTAGTGGCTTCAGTCTCAAACTCAGCTTTAAGCTCTACAACACCGTGATTTTTTTTAAGGTCCACAAGAAGTTTTACCATTTTATTTTCTAATATATTCATAGTTTTTTATTATACTCTAATTATTTTTTTCAAGTTTATAAGACTTGACTCGTATTCGTCAATGCCTAAATTGTTAATCTTAATAAGAGAAAAGTTCTTTTGCGGAAGAACGAGCACTAAATTATTATCAACTCTTTTTTTATCTTTTTTCATATTTTCCAATATTAAATCTTTGTCAAAATATCTTTTTTTCATATTTATAGCATCTCGGGGAATGTTGGGAATTAGTAAAAGCCTATTTAGATCCTCAAAAACTTTTTTACTAATGAGTTTTCTTTTAAAAGAAACAGTATTTGCAAATATAATACCTATCAAAATAGCAATTCCATGGGGAATGTTAAATGACGATGCCGATTCAAGTGCATGCCCAAATTCATGTCCATAATTTAAAAGATTTCTTCTTCCTGTATCAAATTCATCTCCTTTCATATAGCCGAGTTTAATTTTCATACTTTCTTCAATTACCTTAAGAATTTCTTGTCCACCCCTACTGTTCCTTAACTTTTCTATTTTCTCCAATGTGTTATCCAAATCCGAAATAGCATTCTCTTTCATTAAGTAAAGTTTAATAATTTCTCCTATTCCGCTAAAATAGTTTAATTTGGGAAGTGTTTTTAAAAAATCAACATTAATAAAAATTTTTGAAGGAGGATAAAAAGTACCTAAAACATTTTTATACGAATTAAGATTCAATGAAGTTTTAAGTCCTATCGAACTATCTGCCATGGCCAATAGGGTAGTCGGTATATATACCCAGTTAACACCTCTATATAAGGTAGAGGCAACAAATCCTACTACATCTTGATTTATCCCCCCCCCAAAAGAGATAACAGTCAGATTCTTTTTTGCCGTCTGTTCTAATAATTTTTCATATATCTTTATTACGGTATCAATTGTTTTGTTTTCTTCGCCCAACTTTATAACTATCAATCTATCTTTGGGGAATTTATCAAAAATATTTTTTTTGTAATTAGAATATACATTTGAACCCACAATAACGACGTAATACTCTATTTTGAGAAACTCATTTATAAAATCAAAATCTTCGGCAAATATAACTTCAAAGTCTTTAATCTTTGATTTAATTTTCATATTTACTTACAAGTAAAGCCTCCATCAACAACTATTGTTGACCCTGTCATGTACGTATTCTTGTCAGAGATAAGAAATCCTACAACATCTGCAATCTCCTGTGGCTTAGCAAGTCTTCCCAAGGGAATATCTTTTTCAAGTAAAGAAATCTTATCTTGTGAATTTTTTTTAATCACTAAATCAGTTTTCGTAAAACCTGGGCAAACAGAGTTCACGAGGATATTGTAAGGAGCCAGTTCTAAGGCAAGTGCCTTTGTGACTCCATTCAATCCGTGTTTTGTTGCCACATACAAAACCTGCTTCCCCCTTGCCACTATACCGAACATAGAACTTATATTCACAATTCTACCCCATTTATTCTTTTTCATTCCGCCGACTATTCCTCTGATTAATTTAATGGGGGCAATTAAATTTACCTGAACTGTTTCTTCAATATTCTCGTCTGTAACTTCTTCTATCCATTGAGGATTATTGACTCCAGCATTATTAATTATAATATCTATAGCATTTCCTTTGTATTCATCTATAAAGCTATTTATAGACTTATCATTTAAGAGGTTAAGCTCGCTTCTGGTAGGAGCAATTATCTTATAATCATTCTTAAGTTGTTCTATTATTGCCTTCCCTATACCCCTGGAGCCTCCTGTAACCAAAACTGTCTTCATATACACTATTCTATAAGAATATTCCAGTCATTGGAAAATCTTTCTATTCCTGCTTTAGTCAATTCGTGTGAAATATCAAAATTATGCAAACTTTTGTTAAGATCTATTTCTTTATAAAGAATCTCCTTAAGATTTGTTTTATATTGATAATTACTATCTGGAAGGAGCATTCCTTGCTCCGCCCACTCCTTAAGCACTCCAAATGGTGCCGTTATAATATCCGATCCAAGATATATTCCATATAAAAGATGGTCTATGTTTCTAACGCTTGCAGTTAAAACTTCTACATGCCCATTTCCTTTCTTGTACATTTTTATAATATTAGCGATAAGACTCATTCCATCCTCGCCTCTATCATCAAGTCTTCCAACAAAGGGAGAAACATACACACTACCCTTCGCTGCTCTTTTCGTTGCGCTATATACCGCAGCTGCTTGTTGTTGAGTAAAACATAGAGTCATATTTATCCTAATTTCCTCTTCAACTGCCATAGTAGCAGCAGTTAAACCAGCTTTCGTAATGGGAAACTTTACTCTCGCATTAGAGATCCAAGAATACATCTCCTTTGCCTGATTAAACATATCTTCAGGGACGGTATTAAAGTCAGCGTATACCTCTATAGAAATAGAGCCTTCTGGAATTAATCCAGCAATCTCCCGAACAACTCTCTTGTAAAAATTATAAATTTCATCTTTGGAAAACTTTTTGCCTCTTCCAAGCCTCTCTTCTACCTCTGGGTTTTTTGATATAAGAGTTGGGTTTGTAGTTTGACCATCCAGAAATCCCAGAAGTCCTATAATTTCCTTCGTTTCTTTCGGGTCTCCTCCGTCTAGAAAAATTTTTGTTTTTAATTCTGAGGGTCGTTTCGACATGAGTCTATTATACTACAAGCATTCCTTTTTAAGCTTATCTCTTTGACTTCCATACCATTTATATAGTTCAGAGATAGCATTATCAATATCCGTGAGTACAAGTTTTTTTATCTCCTTCATGAGTCTCGTATTATCGCATGTATATTCTTTATTAAAACCTGGGTATTTTACAATTATCTCCGACTTCTTCTCTGCTATTTTATTAATTTTTTTAGCAATGGTGATAAGATTAATTGGCTTTCCGATTCCTATATTATAGGACTTATACCCTGCATCGTTTGAAATAAAATAATCAACAATCCTCACGAAATCATTAATGTAAACATAATCAAAATAAACATCCTGATTAAGTGTAATTGGAAACCCAAAAATATTTCTGCAGATAGCATTTGAAATGAATCTATATCTGTAATTTTCATATTTTCCATATAAACCGAAAACTCGGAGATTTACTATATTATCTGCTTTTTCAATGTATTTTGAACAAAGATATTTGTAGTACCCATAATCATCTGCGGGAACTCTTTTGTCAAAATCTTCTTCTTTTACCTTTTTTATTGGGAATCTTTTATCATATTCTGCCCCTGAACCTAGATGAATCATCTTCTTAAAGTATTTCTTGTTTCTCACAAGATTAAAAAACATTCTCAAATTGTCATAAAACATTTTATTCATGTATTCTTCCTCTCTGCTCCCTCCAACAACAGCTGTATTAATAACAATATCAATCTTATGGTTCTTGAAGTATTCTAAAACAAGAGTCTCATTCAGCAGATCAAGCTCTTTGTGCGATGGAGTATATAAATTATATTTACTACTTAACTGCTCCGTGAGGTTTCTTCCAATATAACCCGAAGACCCAGTAATTAGGACGTTCATTTTTTTTCTTTCCATAGAGAAATTATCATATTAGCCTTGAATTCATCTCGTGGCAAAAATGGCCCCATGTCCTCAAGCGGTGGCGACTCAAATTGACCATCCGGAGTTCTTCTTGCCATAAGTTTTGGAGTAAGTATTAACTCTCGTACTGAATTAATATCACACACAATGGGGCCTGGCTCATTCAAAACTCTTTTTATCTTCTCTTCCATTTCAGCATGATTATTAATTCTTATTGCCTTAAATCCATATGCCTTGGCAATTTTTACGAAATCCGGAGCGCTCACTCCAGACTTTGAATCTACCGCAACATGTTTCCCTGCAAACAGATTATTTTGCGTATTTCTAATAGAAAGGTATCCGTCGTTACTGTAAATAAAAAGTTTTATTGGAAGGTTGTGATGTTTCATAACCTGAAGTTCATGGATGTTAAGTTGTAAGCTTCCATCTCCTTCAAAACAAATTACCCTCTTTTTTTTATTAACAGCAAATGCAACACCAATTGCTGCGGGTAACCCATACCCCATTTGTGCACAACCGTTATTTAAAATGACTCGCTGGTTTGGTTTTACATAAAAAGCTTGATACATGCAATTAAGAGCGCCAACCCCGTCTGAAACGACAATAAGTTCATTTTGTTTTAAATGTTTTCCAATCACCTCAATGAAATAATATGGATTCACGTATCGCTTTTCCCTCCTAAACTCTTGCAGCACAACTGGATATTTCTTATTGAGCCTTCTTCCGTACCCTAGCCACTCTTTTATATTGAGCTTTAACGGACTTTTCTTTAGTTGTCTTGTCATTTCGCCGATAAAGTCTTTTGCGTCAAAATTAATTTTAAGATCCGGCGAGAGTATAAATTTATCAAGCTCACTTTTGTCAATATCAACCATAATTTTATAAGCACCTCTTGCAAAAGCTTTGTAGGTAAACCCAATAGTTCTAACGTCCAGCCGAGCTCCTACTGAAAGTAACAGATCGCTGTTTTGAAGAATAAAATTAGCTGCTCTTTGACCAAATGCATGACCTCGTCCAAAAAAATAGCGATGAGAAGAAGGAATTAAATCATATCCAGCATAACTTGTAAGTATCGGAATCTTGAGGAGATCAACAAGTTTAAGAAATTCTTTTGCGGCCTGGGCAAGTCGTATGCCATTTCCTGCATAAAGAACTGGTCTTTTTGAATTTCTCAATTTTTCAAGTGTTTGCTCCACTTGTTTCTCTAAAAGTTTCCTATCTGTCTTGTGTGGGAGAACTATTTCGTTTGGGTCAAACGGCTTAAGTTCTTTTAAGTCAATAAACGATCCCTGGATGTCTAAGGGAACATCTACCCACACAGGTCCCGGTCTTCCAGTTTTTGCAAGATATACCGCTTTTTCAAAATGATAGTGGATTTCATTTGGATCCATCACAGTCACTGAATATTTTGTTATTGGCTTAACAATATCCACTATATTTATTTCCTGATCTCCAAGTTGTCTAACTCCTTTACCAGCACTCAGAAGTTCTCGCTTTACCTGTCCTGAGATAATTAACATAGGGATTGAGTCTAGCCAAGAACCTAAAACACCTGTAATCGCATTTGTCCCTCCAGGTCCTGTGGTAACAACGCAAACTCCTATATTTCCCGTAACTCTTGCATAAGCCTCGGCTGCTGTGGCAGAAGCTTGTTCATGGTGGTTGCAGATATATTTTATTTTCTTACTATTTCCAATTGAATCGATGAGATGAATATTTCCTCCACCAGATATTAGAAAAATGTGCTTAACTCCCATATCTTCCAAGAACTTAACTATATAATCTGAAACTTTTATTTTTTTCATGAAAATTTATGTATTGTATTTTATCATATCTATCCCAGACTTCTCCTAAGAAGCGCTGCTTCTTCTATAAGATCTGTCATCTCCAAGCCTTTTGTGTATCTGTCAAAAATGCTTTCTGTAAATATTTTGTGAGCTTTTTCTTGCGGTGTTTTCGGTTCAAGCTTCTGACCCAAATAGTCTTCTATTATTTTTACATCCTCTTGAATCTCTTTCCATCCTTGCGATTTTTTAGACAAAGAGGAGAGAACGTTTTTGTTAAGATAACATCCAGCTCTTTTTAGATCACTATGGAAATTAAAATAAAATTTCTCAATGATAGGTAAGTTTCCGTTTTTTTTAGCTTCTCTTAGTCCCCTTCCTACTCCAATAAATTCGGGAGGAACACCAATAGAATAAAGAGAAGCAGTAAAATTTATTGCTCTTGGAACTTTAACTCCCTCCACAGTTCTTGGATACTTTAGAATACCTGTGTGACTAAGCCTTTCTCTTCGGGGGGGCATATGTATTGCAATGCTATAAATAACCGAACCAATTTTTCTTACAGTCTGTTTATAAAAAGGTTCGAAATCAGATATGGCAGATATCAATTTTTTCTCATCCTTATCATTAATTACCAACGCTTTTCCTTTAGGTAAAATTCTATTTATCTCTTCTACGGATCTTAATACATCTTTTATTGGAAAATCGTACAAATAAGCACTTTGCATAAGCACGGTTTTTATACCACTATACTCTTTCACAAACTGTGTAACAAAGTAAGGGGTTGAGCCACCACGGAAGGGAAGAGATCCGGCACCAATAATGGGGAAATTTTCAACGCCTGTATCTTTAGTGAATTTAGAGTGCCTCGACAAAGCTATTTTAATTGCCAAAACAGAAGGAACCAAGCCAGAGCTCAAAGCAGAATCAGATCTTGCAAAGTAGGGACGAATGTAAGGAGGCATAAAACCAAACTTTTCCCTATGCAATGACACGTATTCTTTAAGTATTTGGTCAGAATTGATTATCCTTGATACTTCTTCGAAAAGTGGAATAATTTCTATTTGTTTTATGGGATTGTTTTTCTTAATATTAAGAGGGTGACGAAGGTTATTTAACTCCGAAAAGGCATCTTGTATGGAGATGATTTCCTGTGCGCTTTGTGTCATTGGTAATATTGCCTCAAATATTGGAGGGCTATGCAGTCCAACCTCTTTCGCTAAGCCTGCCGCGCTTATTATTCCCATTAGAGCTCTTCCAAGTCTAAATTCAGTACTCACTCTGTAATCAGGTAGTCTGAAGGTAAGAAACTTTTCTCTTCCCAACTGATTTTTATGGAAAAAGGAAGGATAAGTACTAATAAGTCTTTCAAATACAGACTCGTCAACAAACTTCCCCTCCCAATCCCACTTATACTCTGCTACATTAAGCTTAGAAAAAGCAAAATAACACTCTTTAACCTCATCATGGTCTCGAATATAAGCATCGGTATGCCAAAACGGCTTACTAGCATTATCCGGATGTTGAGAGGCCATCACGGTAGGAATCTTCCTTTTCATAGTAAGTTTTTGTACCAATCGAGCGTTAGGGGTAGTGAATTATTAAGATCATAGCCGGAAGACCATCCAAGCTTTCTAATTTTCGTATCGTTAAGATGCTGATAGGGAATTTCATTTTTTGCAACATTAAGTATCTTGAATGGAATTTTAGTCTTAAGAATTTTTTCTGCTTTATTTATAAGCTCCAGAACAGAAAGATTATCATTTGAGGAAAAATTAAATGCTCCTCCTTTTATCCTATTAATATTTTTAAGAAGAAAAATATAGCCATCAATAACATCTTTAACATATAAATAGTCTCTTACATATGTTCCGTCGCTTCTTATTAAAAGTTTTTTCTTTTTAATTATTGCCTCGCAAATATCCGGTATAATTCTGCCAAAATGAAAATCTCCTTCTCCATAAACATTCCCGAATCGTGTTACAACAACCGGAAGTCCGTATGTGGCAAAATAAGCTTGGGAGATTAAATCCGCTGAAGCCTTTGAAACATCGTAGGGATGATCTGCTCTAAGCGGAGACTCCTCCGTATAAGCCCTGTCTGTTTTTCCATATGCCTTGTCCGAAGATGCGACAATTATCCCTTTTATAAATTTTGAGGCTCTTGCGGCCTCCAATACATTAACCGTTCCCATAATATTTGTTTCAAATGCATTATATGGATGATTGTATGCCCAAGCGACAATAGGATCTGCTGCTAGATGAAACACATATGCTGGTCTATATTTTTTAAATATTGAGAATACTTTTTCTTTACTTCTAATATCAGCAATCTCTAATTTTACCTTTTTATCAAGTTTCTGAAGAGCAAAAATAGATTTTGGATTAATTTTTATATCAACAACTATTACTGACGCACCTAATCTTAATAGTTCTTCTACTAAATTACTTCCTATAAAACCTGCTCCGCCCGTTACCAATACTTTCATAAGATTTATGATTTATGATGCATGACTTAACATCTAGGATTTATAACAGATTCAGAAAGGATATTTTTTACATCTTACGTCTTAGATCCTACATCTTTTCTCAAGTGCCTTATTAAACCATTTATCATTTTGCTTATCTTTTCTGCCCGAACTTGAAGGTTATCGTATTCAGAGGTTGATAAATATCCAAGATCTTTTGATAAAAT
>Ga0209515_10004328_pt1 | contig 19271 bp, 17 predicted proteins | sample Subgroupgradi54m_FD_187454 | JGI IMG/M metagenome (GOLD analysis project Ga0209515, IMG submission 187454) | Subsurface groundwater microbial communities from S. Glens Falls, New York, USA - GMW60B uncontaminated upgradient, 5.4 m (SPAdes)... ...
GCGTTGAAAAAGATATAACCGGCGCTGATCCCAGCTTTGCACTTCCTTGCCGTCAATGCTCAGGATCAGGTCACCGGCGTGGAATCCGGCTTGCTGGGCAATCGAGCTTTCCGTCACCTTGCCGACGACCGGCTTGATGCCATCCACTCCGATCATGTACACCGCCCAATAGGCCAGTATGGCGAACAGAAAATTGAACAGCGGGCCGGCCACCACGATCGCCATGCGTTTCCACGTCTTCTGGCGATTGAATGCACGATGCAGTTCCTGTGATGAAACCTCGCCCTCGGTTTCATCCAGCATCTTCACGTAGCCACCAAGCGGAAAAGCCCCGATCGCGAGTTCCATACGGTCTTTGCCCACACGCCGGGACCACAGCGGTTTTCCGAAACCGATGGAAAAACGCAGCACCTTCACGCCCAGACGCCGGGCGACCCAGAAGTGGCCGAACTCATGCACCGCGATCAGCACACCCAGCGCCACCACGAACGCGCCGACGGAATAAAGCAGATCCGTCATATCACTCCCTGTCCCACGCGCGATTCCCGGCTGGAAATGAAACGGCTGGCCGCTTCGCGGGCGCGCACGTCGTCCGAGAGCACCGCACCCAGCTGGGTATCCTGGCTCGCTGGCAGAAGTGAAAGCGTATGTTCGATCACGCGCGGGATATCGGTGAATCCGATACGCCGGTCGAGAAACGCCTGCACTGCCACTTCGTTGGCCGCGTTCAGAATCACCGGCATGGTTCCGCCGGTGCGCGCGGCGTCATAGGCCAGTTGCAGGCATGGGAATCGCTTGAGATCGGGAGACTCGAAGTCCAGGCGTGCAAGCTCGAATAGGTTGAGGCTTTTTACGCCGGATTCGATGCGTTCCGGCCAAGCCAGCGCATGCGCGATCGGGGTGCGCATGTCCGGATTGCCGAGTTGCGCCAGTACCGAGCCATCCACGTACTCGACCAGCGAATGAATCACGCTTTGCGGATGAATCACGATCTCGACCTGGTCGGGTGTCATGCCGAAAAGCCAGCACGCCTCGATCAGCTCGAGCCCCTTGTTCATCAGCGTGGCTGAATCCACGGAAATTTTGCGTCCCATCACCCAGTTCGGATGCGCGCAGGCCTGCTCCGGCGTGACGGATACCAGCGCTTCCGCCGACGCGGTGCGGAAAGGCCCGCCGGAACAAGTGAGAAAAATGCGTCGCACGCCTGCCGGTACGTCGCCGGTGCGGTAGCCGGTCGGCATGCACTGGAAAATGGCGTTGTGCTCGCTGTCCACCGGCAGCAGCTCCGCGCCGCTGGCATGCGCCTCTTCAATAAAGATGCGACCGGACATCACCAACGGTTCCTTGTTCGCCAGCAACACCCGCTTTCCCGCTCGTACCGCCGCCAGTGTCGGCAACAATCCGGCGGCGCCGACAATCGCCGCCACGACGATGTGTGCGCGTGGATGCGTGGCCACGGTATTCAACCCATCCGCTCCCGACAATACCTCCACGGCGAGCCCTTCTCGCTGGATTTTATCCTTGAGACGGGTGGCGGCGTGGGTATCGAGCATGACGGCCTTCTGCGGCAGATATTGCTGGCACTGCTCGAAAAGACGTTCTACCTGCGTGTTCGCCGTCAGCGCCAGGATACGGAAGCGTCCGGGATGCCGCGTAAGCACATCGAGCGTGTTGACGCCGATGGAACCGGTGGAGCCCAGAATCGTCACGCCGCGCATGCCCCGGTCCGCCCGTTCATCGAGGGATTTATTTGTGTCGCTGATCATGTGTCAAGACTTCAACAAAATCATTCCGCCCAATACAAACACCGGCGCGGCGGCGCTCAGGGCATCAATGCGGTCCAGCACGCCCCCATGCCCTGGCAGCAATGATCCGCTGTCCTTGGCTCCGGCGACGCGCTTGAGCTTGCTTTCCGTCAGATCACCCACCACTGAAGACAATACCGTTATCACGGCCAGCCCGATCCATCTTACAAGCTGTTCCGAGTCGAATTTCCATAGCATTGTCCCACAAAGCCAGGCCAGCAGCACGGCGCCCATGACGCCGCCGACGACACCTTCCACCGTTTTCCCGGGGCTGATGTGCGGTGCCAATTTGGTTTTGCCCAACAATGACCCGGTGAAATAGGCCGCCGTGTCGGCCATCCAGACCAGCGCAAACAGAAACAACAAGGCGCGCGGCCGTTCCACATCCACCGCCATCAAATAAACCGATGCGGCCCAGAGAGGAACGAGCACCAGGAAGCCGCCGACCATTCGACCGGCAATTGTCGCGAACATTCCTTTATGGGCATCCCGGCGACTGATGAGCTCGACCAATGCCCACAACCACCACAGGGCGGCGGCGAAAAAGGAGATGATCAATGATATCTGCGACAAAACACCGTACAGACCCACGGCACCGAGGAGCAGGATAAGTAAAACGTAAGTCGCCTTGGACAGATGTCGCTGCAATCCGGACAATCCCGCCCATTCCCAGGCGGCCATCGCGATAATTATCCCGAACAAGACGGATATCCACCCCAACGGCAGATAAAACAGCGCAACGACCAGGAGCGGAACGAGAACAGCGGCCGTCAGGATCCGCTGTTTAAGCATGGCGCGCGGTTTCGATCTGGTCGCCTGTCAGACCGAAACGGCGCTGGCGTCCGGCATAGGAGACAAGCGCCTGCTCGAATTGCGCGCGATCGAAATCCGGCCACAGTACCGGGGTGAAATACATCTCGGTATAAGCCAGCTGCCACAACAGGAAGTTGCTGATACGCTGCTCGCCGCCGGTGCGGATGAACAGGTCCGGCTCGGGAACACCGGCCAGGCTGAGAAAAGGCTCGAGACTTTTTTCCGTAATCGTGTCCGGGTCAACTTCGCCGCGGACGGCACGGCGGGCGAGTTCGGCGCAGGCCTGCGCGATGTCCCAGCGCCCGCCATAATTGGCGGCGATTGTCAGCGTCAGCGACGTATTCTTCTGTGTCATCGTTTCGGACTGCCGGATGCGCGTGGTGATCTTCTCGCCGAAGCGTTCGGTGTCGCCAATGACACGGAAGCGGACATTGTTCTTGTGCAGCTTCCGGATTTCGTTGTCGAGCGCGCTCAGAAAAAGTTCCTTGAGCAGCTGGACTTCCTGCACCGGCCGGCGCCAGTTCTCGCTGCTGAAGGCAAACAGGGTAAGGTGCTTCACGCCGTTCTCGGCGCACGCCGTCACCATGTCGCGCACGCGCTCGACCCCTTTGCGGTGACCGGCGACGCGCGGCAAACCGCGGCTTTTGGCCCAGCGTCCGTTGCCGTCCATGATGACGGCCACGTGCAGCGGAACGGCGGATTGCTCTGCCAGAACCGTTGCGGTATCGGTGTTGCCGGTTTTATCCATTCGTGAAATTGTCTGTCATCACCATGATAGAAAGAATTCACAGGATTTACAGGATTTACAGGATAAACCCTGAAAATTTTTAATCCTGTAAATCCTGCAAAATCCTGTTAATCCTGTCTATTGCCTTTTTTCACACACTCAACGTCCTTGCACCAAAAAAATCATACCTGCATGACGTCCTTTTCCTTGGCGGCGACGAGCTTGTCCACCTCGGTGATAAAATGGTCGGTGAATTTTTGCACTGCCTCTTCCGCTCGCTTGTCGTCGTCCTCGGTGATCAGTTTCTTTTTCAGCGCATCCTTCAGGTGCTGGTTGGCGTCGCGGCGGACATTGCGAATCGCCACCTTGGCATTCTCACCCTCAGCGCGCACGTGCTTGGAAAGCTCCTTGCGCCGTTCCTCGGTGAGCGACGGCAACGGCACACGGATCACGCCGCCGGCCGACATCGGATTGAGCCCCAGATCGGACTCGCGGATCGCCTTTTCGATAGCCGCCGCCTGACTCTTGTCAAAGGGCGTTACCGTGAGGGTGCGTGCATCCGACGCCGAAACGTTGGCAACCTGGTTGAGCGGCGCCTTGTTCCCGTAGTAATCGATGCGCACGGTTTCGAGCAACCCCGGGTGGGCGCGGCCGGTGCGGATCTTGCCCAGATCGTTCTTGAGCGTGTCTACCGACTTCGCCATCCGCGTTTCCGCGTCCTTCTTGATTTTGTCCACCGACTCCGTCATGGCCAGCCTCCTTATCCGTCCTCAGGTTCGTTAACGCGGCATCCCTGCCGCACTGCTCACGAGTGTGCCGACATTTTCCCCCAGACAGACCCGCATCAGGTTCCCGGGCTTGTGTATGCTGAACACGCGTACCGTCAGGTTCTGGTCGCGACACATCACGATGGAAGCCGCGTCCATCACGCCCAGTCGCTTGTCCAGCACCTCGTCGTAGCTGATCGTCTCATAACGCTTGGCGTCGGCGTGTTTCACCGGATCGCGGTCATAAACACCATCGACTTTCGTCGCTTTGAGTACCACGTCCGCGCCGATTTCAGCCCCGCGCAAGGTCGCCGCGGTGTCGGTGGTAAAAAACGGATTGCCGGTGCCCGCGGCGAAGATGACAACACGCCCCTGCTCGAGATGCCGGATCGCGCGCCGGCGGACGTAGGGCTCAACGACCTGATCGACGCGCAATGCCGATTGCACGCGCACCGGCACGCCCTGTTTCTCCAGGGCGTCCTGCATCGCGAGCGAGTTCATGACGGTGGCGAGCATGCCCATGTAATCGGCGGAGGCCCGATCCATGCCCTGGGCGGATGGCGCAATACCGCGAAAGATGTTGCCACCGCCGATCACGATGGCGAGCTGTACGCCGATGGCGGCCACCGATTTGATTTCGGCGGCGATGCGCGCGAGCACATCACGGTTGATGCCATAGGCATCGGTACCCATCAGCGCCTCGCCGGAAAGCTTGAGCAACACGCGGCGGTAGGCAGGAACCCCGGATGCGCTCTTCAAGGTTCAGCCCCCTTTCACCGTCGCCATGACTTCGGCGGCGAAGTCGCCCGTTTTCTTCTCCATCCCTTCACCGACTTCGTAGCGGCTGAAACGGATGACGCTGGCGCCTTTCGACTTGAGCAGCTTTTCGACGGTCGTGTCCGGGTCCTTCACGAAAGGCTGTCCCAGCAAGGAGATCTCGTTGAGGTACTTGTTCATCCGACCCATGACCATCTTTTCAATGATCTCGGGTGGCTTGCCGCTGGTCTTCGCCTGTTCGGCAAATATTTCCTTTTCCTTGGCAATCGCCGCGGCCGGCACCTGGTCTTTGGAAACGCACTCAGGACGGCTCGCCGCAATGTGCATGGCGATATCCTTGGCGAGGCTTTCATCGCCGCCTTCCACTTCCACCAGCACGCCGATCTTGCGCCCGTGGATATAGCTGCCGAGATGACCCTTGATCGCGGTCATGCGTTCGAAGCGACGGATATTGATGTTCTCGCCGAGTTTCATCACCAGACCTTCACGCGATTGACCGACGGTCTGCGCGGCGCCGTCCGCGAACGGCAACTGGTACAACGCATCGACATTGGCGGGCTGCTTGCCGGCCACGCGGGCGGCAGCCGCGGTGGCGAACGCCGCGAAATCATCGCCCTTGGCGACAAAATCGGTCTCGCAGTTAACCTCGATCATGGCCGCCGTCTTGCGGTCCGGTGTCACGTAAATACCGACCGCGCCCTCGGCCGCGATGCGACCGGATTTCTTCTCCACCTTGGCGCCGGCACGTTTGCGCAGCAAGTCGGTGGCGGCTTCCATATCGCCACTGGTTTCTGCCAGCGCCGCCTTGCATTCCATCATGCCGAGCCCGGTACGCTCGCGCAGTTCTTTCACTTGTTGTGCCGAAATGCTCATCACGTCATCCCCATTCAACTGCACGGCGGTTATACCGCCACCATAAAATCAAGGGGGCGATGCCCCCTTGATTTTCTCGCTTCTATTCGCCGCCGCTCTGGTCAGGCGCCTCTTTCTTCCCTGGCTCACCGCTCTTCGGCTTGGCGCGGACAACACGCTTGGGCTTGTCGGCCGGTTTCACGGCGTCTGCGATCACGACAGTCGCTTCGGGCTCAGCGGTCGCTTCATCGTGCGCCGCCACCGATTTCTTCTTGGCGGTCACCTTGATCTTTGTGGGTTCTTCCTTGACCTCGATGAACTCGTCATCGCCCGAAACGATCGTCGCCTGACGCTGTTCCTGCCCGGCGAGTATGGCGTCCGCCGCCGAATGCGCGTAGAGCTGGATCGCGCGGATGGCGTCGTCATTGCCCGGAATGACGTAGTCCACGCCGTCGGGCTTGCAATTGGAATCCACCACACCGACGACCGGAATATTCAGCTTGTTGGCTTCGGATACCGCGATATATTCGTGGCCGACGTCAATGACAAAAACCGCATCCGGCAAGCCGGACATTTCCTTGATGCCGCCGAGGCTTTTCTCGAGCTTGACGCGCTCGCGGTCGAGCGTCAGCAGTTCCTTCTTGGAAAGCTTCTGTCTGCTCGTATCGTCCGCCAGAACCGACTCGAGCATCTTCAGCCGCTCGATCGATTTTTTGACCGTGCGGTAATTGGTCAGCATCCCGCCCAGCCAACGGTGATTCACGTACGGGCTGCCGCAACGCGCGGCGGCCTCGCTGACGATATCCGTTGCCTGGCGCTTGGTGCCGACGAACAGGACGGTACCGCCGTTGCCGACAAGCTTGGTCAGATAACCCATCGCCTCGTTGAACAGCGGCAGGGTTTTTTCCAGGTTGATGATGTGGATACGATTGCGCTCACCGAAAATATAGGGGCGCATCTTGGGATGCCAGTACCGCGTCTGGTGGCCGAAATGCACGCCGGCCTCCAGCATCTGGCGCATGGATATATTGGTCATGATTTCTCCTTCGGGTTTTTCCGCCGCGGACCCCATGTATCAATCCAGCCGCTTTCTAAAGTGGCCGGACACCCGGATGCATGTGCCGGTGCCGCGTGTGGGTTTAGGTTGAACTGCTAACTGCGGGCGGCTTTATACCATAGCGCGGGGATAACGACAATGTTTTCATGGGTTTGGACAAAAAACATGTGTGAAAGGGCTTTTTAAAATGACTCTATTCCCTGACAATACAGCGAAAGCCATCATCCCAGCCATGCTCGTCACCATCAAAACCCCCGCGGAAGTCGAAAAGATGCGTATTGCCGGCCGGCTGGCCGCCGAGGTACTACGCATGATCCGGCCGCACGTCCAGCCGGGCATCACCACCGACGAACTCGACCGGATTTGCCACGATTACATCGTCAACGTGCAGCAGGCCGTTCCGGCGCCGCTCAACTACAAGGGTTTCCCGCGCTCCATCTGCACCTCGGTAAACCATCAGGTATGCCATGGCATTCCGGGCGACAAGAAGCTCAAAAAAGGCGACATCGTCAACATCGACATCACCGTCATCAAGGACGGCTATCACGGCGACACCAGCAAAATGTTTTATATCGGCGAACCGTCGATACAGGCGAAACGGCTGGTACAGATCACGCACGAATGCATGCTCAAGGGCATCGCCATGGTGCGGCCGGGAACACGGCTGGGCGACATCGGCCACGCCATCCAGCAACACGCCGAGGCGCACGGCTTTTCGGTCGTGCGCGAATACTGCGGCCACGGTATCGGACGCGAATTCCACGAAGACCCGCAGGTGCTGCACTACGGTCAGCCGGGTACCGGGATGGAGCTTGCGCCCGGCATGACCTTCACCATTGAACCCATGATCAACGCCGGCAAGCGGGAAGTGAAACTGCTCCCCGACAACTGGACGGTGGTCACGCGCGATCATTCGCTCTCGGCACAATGGGAGCACACCGTGCTGGTGACGGACAAGGGTCACGAGGTTCTCACGCTTGTTCCCGGTGACAACCCATGAATTTTTCAAAATCGTCCGCGAGGCACTGACTTCCCCCGTGTCCATCGCCAAGGACAGTCTGTTCAACGGTCGCAAATTCGACCAATCGCTGGACGGCACCAATAATCCTCTGCCACTGTTTCGCGCCGCGCTGCAAGCCGGTCGCGAAACTCTCAGACAACGGTTCTACGACAACAGCGGAGCCGCTGCGCTCGTCACCGCGCACGCCTGGCTGATTGACCAGCTCATGGTGCGCGCCTGGCGCAGGCACCTGTCCCTGCTGCCGGCCGGAATTCCGGTCGCCCTGGTGGCCGTGGGTGGTTACGGTCGCGGCGAGTTGCATCCCGCGTCCGACATCGACGTCATGATACTCCTCGACAAGAACGATCCCGGCAAAACGCAATCCTTCATCGAAGCGCTGGTGCGTTTTTTCTGGGACATGGGTCTGGAAGTCGGGCACAGCGTGCGCACCCTCAAGGATTGCGTCCGGGAATCCAGGAACGATCTCACGGTAGTCACGAATCTCATGGAGTCACGGTTGCTCGACGGCGACGAAAAACTCTTCGAGAAGATGCGGCGCATAACGCACGCCTCGAAGATCTGGCCGAGCCGTAAATTTTTCGCGGCCAAACGGCTGGAACAAATAGCAAGACATCATCGCTTCGACGACACCGCTTACAACCTGGAGCCGAACATCAAGGACGGCCCGGGTGGACTGCGCGACATCCACATGATCTCGTGGGTCACGCAGCGACAATTCGATACCTCCTCGCTGCACGATCTGGTGGGTCACGGCTTCCTGAGCGAGGAGGAATATCACACGCTCATTCGCGAGCGTAATTTCCTGTGGCACGTGCGCGCCGGACTGCATTACCTCGCCGGGCGGCGCGAGGACCGGCTGCTGTTCGACCACCAGCGGGATCTGGCCAGGGAATTCGGCTATGCCGATCGGCCCGGCTTCCTCGCCGTCGAGCAGTTCATGAAACGCTATTACCGCACGATCAAGGAGCTCTCGCTGCTGAGCGAAATCCTGCTACAGCACTTCGACGAGGTCATTCTGGCGCGCGGCCGCACGAAAACCAAACCGATCAACCGCCGCTTCCGGTCGCATTACGGATTCGTGGAAGTCACGCACCCGCGGGTGTTTGAGCGCGCGCCTTTCGCCATGCTGGAGATATTCCTGATCCTGCAGCAGCATCCGGAACTCAAAGGCGTGCGTGCCGGAACGATTCGGCTGATTCGCGCCAACCTGCAGCGCATCGACAGCTCGTTTCGCCAGGATCTCGCCTGTCGCAGTCTGTTCATGGAAATCATGCGACAGCCGCGCGGGATCACGCATCAACTGCGGCGCATGAACGCTTATGGCGTGCTCGGTGCCTACCTGCCGGCCTTCGGGCGTATCGTCGGGCAGATGCAGCATGACCTGTTCCATGTCTATACGGTCGATGCACATTCGCTCATGGTCTTGCGCAATCTGCGCCGCTTCACCGTGCCGGAATTCAGCGGCGAGTTTCCGCTCGCCAGCGAGATCATCCAGAAGCTCGTCAAACCCGAACGCCTGTATCTCGGCGGCTTGTTTCATGACATTGCCAAGGGACGCGGCGGAGACCATTCACAGCTGGGTGAAAAAGAGGCCGAGACATTCTGCCGACTGCATAATCTGAGCGAATACGACACGCGCTTCATCTGCTGGCTGGTGCGCCACCACCTCGTGATGTCGAGCACCGCCCAGCGCGAGGATATCTCCGACCCCGACGTCGTCATGCATTTTGCGCATCTGGTCGGCGATCAGGAACGTCTCGACAACCTGTATCTGCTCACGGTGGCGGACATGCGCGGCACCAGTCCCGCCGTGTGGAACGCCTGGAAAGGCCGGCTACTGTCGCAGCTTTACAGCGCCACCACGCGGCTGCTGCGTCGCGGCATCGCCCAGCCGATCGACCTGCAGGAGCACATCGCCGATCTGCGCAAGACAGCGCTGGAAAAGCTGGGCCGGGCCGGACTTACCGAGTCGCAGGTCAACCGTTTCTGGCAGGACCTGGACGGCGAATATTTCCTGCCGTACGACGCCGAGAGCCTGGCGTGGCACGCGCAGGTTATTGCCGGGGCTCATGCCACCGATTTGCCGATCGTGGCCACGCGTTACACGCCCGATCTCGGCGGCAGCGAATTCCTGATCTACACGCCGGACCGCGATGACCTGTTCGTCGTCATGACTGCGGGTTTCGACCGCCTCAATCTGTCCATCATGGATGCGCGCATTCACACGCTGCACAACGGTTTCGCGCTGGATACCTTCGTGGTGCTGGACCACTCTGGACAACCGGTGAGCGATCCGCGCGCGCTCGCGCAATTGCAGAAAGCGATGCGCGACCAGTTGTTAAACCCGCAGCCGGGCCGCGATCCGCAGTCCGCCCATCTGCCGCGTCAACTGAAGCACTTCCCCATCGAGACGCGCGTCGTATTCGGGCCCTCGCCGAAGGGTCAGCTCACCATCATGGAAGTCACCGCCCAAGACCGCCCCGGCCTGCTGTATCAGGTGGGGTTGGCGCTTAAACAGCATCACGTGAATCTGGTGGCGGCCAAGGTCGCCACTTATGGCGAGCGTGCCGAGGACATCTTCTTCATCAACGACCGCAACCGTCAGCCGCTGGCGGACAGGAATCAGTTATCGTGCCTTGAAACGGAAATAGTCCGGAGGCTGGGAACGGCGCTAGTATCCGCCGAGACCCGGCCGGCTGAGTTTTAAAGTAAATTAACGTGCGCATGGCGCACGCTACGCTCAACTATCGGCTGAGCTAATAAAGTTAATGCGCTAATGACCATGCTCTATCCAGCCACCCGGGCAGTAAACGCAGCGTGTTATCCACTGAGATAATAAAGGTAGCGTGCGCCATGCGCACGATCGCCCTACAATCGCCGCATGGCAACATTTCGACGATCCACCGTCGCGGGCGCGACATATTTCTTCACGGTCAACACCCATCAGCGACAGAAGGTACTGACCAAACCGCCATTCTACCAGGCCTTGAGACAGAGCCTGGAGGCAGTAAAGGAGAGATATCCGTTCACGATCGAAGCCTTCGTGCTGCTGCCGGATCATCTGCACTGCATCTGGACCTTGCCGGAGAACGATGCCGATTATTCCATGCGATGGAACATCATCAAGCGCGTCGCAAGCCAGCAGGTGCGTAACTTGATCGCGGCCCCGGCGTCCCCGTCGCGGCGCAAGCGTGGCGAATTGGGGTTGTGGCAACGACGTTTCTGGGAGCATCAAATCCGCATCGAGCGCGATTTTGAAAAACACGTGGAGTACATCCACTGGAACCCGGTGAAACATGGCTACGTGAAGCACGTCCGCGACTGGCCATATTCGAGCTTTCACCGTTTCGTCGAGCGGGGAATCTATCCACTGGATTGGGCCGGCGGTCAGGGTATGGACGATAGCGCCTTCGGAGAGATGGAGTAATCGTGCGCATGGCGCACGCTACGCTTAACTATTCGCCGAGACAGTAAACGTAGCGTGCTGGGAACAGCGCCAGTACCAACCGAGGCCCGGCCGGTTCAGTTTTAATAGTAAATGTAGCGTGCGCCATGCGCACGATCATTCTTATCCGCCCAGGTAAGCGTGTCGGACTTTCGGATTGTTGAGCAGCGCCTCGGCGGAATCGGTGAGAATAATTTTACCGCTTTCCATGACATAGCCGCGATGACTGATGCCGAGCGCAAGCTTGGCATTCTGCTCCACCAGCAACAACGTAACGCCCTCCTCGGCAATACGCTTGATGGTGTGAAAAATCTTCTGCACCAGCATGGGCGCGAGTCCCATGCTCGGCTCGTCGAGCAGCAGCAGGCGCGGACGGCTCATGAGCGCCCTGCCGATCGCCAGCATCTGTTGTTCGCCGCCCGAAAGCGTGCCGGCCTGTTGAACGCGGCGCTCTGACAGCCGCGGGAACAGATCGTAGAGGCGCTCCATGTCCGCGCGGATCCCGGCGCCGTCGCGCCGCGCATAGGCGCCGATCTTGATATTTTCCTCCACGGTCAGGCGCCCGAAAATTCCGCGTCCTTCCGGCACCAGCGAAATCCCTTGTCGCACGAGTTCGTAGGAAGGTTTGCCGGCGATGGAGTTGCCTTCATAAAGAATCTCGCCGCGGCTGGGCGCGAGCATGCCGCACAGCGACTTGAGCATCGTGGTCTTGCCGGCGCCGTTGGCGCCGATCAGGCACACGAGTTCGCCGCGGTGCACATTCAGGTCCACGCCCTTGACCGCGCGGATGCCACCGTAGGCCACTTCCAGGCCACGCGTTTGCAGAATGCTCATTCCGCTGCCTCCTTAGGCACGTCACAATATTTGACTGCCGGCTGTCGGCAGCTGGTGGCAATTCGCGGACGGTCGCACCTGCCGTTTCGCGGCAGGCACTGCTCCCTGCTCATGCCACCGCACCACCCAGATAGGCTTCGATCACTCGCGGGTCGCGCTGGACTTCGGCCGGTGCGCCTTCGGCGATCTTCTTGCCGTAGTCGAGCACGGCGACGCGGTCGCACAGCCCCATCACCAGCTTCACGTCATGCTCGATGAGCAGCAGCGTCACACCGTCCGCGCGAATTTTCTGCAGCAGTGTCTGGAGTTGGGCGGTCTCGCTGGGATTCATGCCCGCCGCGGGTTCATCGAGTGCCAGCAGCATCGGATCGGTGGCCAGGGCGCGCGCGATTTCGGCCCGGCGCTGGTCACCGTACGGGAGATTCTTGGCCAGCATGTGCGCCTCCCGGGCGATGCCGACGTATTCCAGCAGCTCATACGCGCGCGCGGCGATCGCCGTCTCTTCGGCACGGGTGGCGGAATCACGCCAGACCGCACCGATAATGCCGGCATGGGTGCGCACGTGTCTCCCGACCATGACGTTCTCAAGCGCCGTCATGTTGGCGAACAAACGGATGTTCTGGAATGTGCGCGCCACACCCAGCGCCGCCACCTGATTTGGCTTGCGCCCCGCGACCTCCCGTCCCTTCAGTTCAATGCGACCGGCATCCGGTCTGTATATGCCGGTCATAATATTGAATAGCGTCGTCTTGCCGGCGCCGTTCGGGCCGATGAGACCGTAAATTTCGCCGGTATGAATATGCAAGGACACGTCCTGCAGCGCCGCCAAACCGCCGAAATGCTTGCTCACCTGACTGACCGTGAGCAGCGTATCGAGGCGCGCCTGCGGTTTTGCTTCAGCGCTGGGTGTCATATAGCGAGGCCTGTTCCTGCGCGAGCACCGAGGCATCGGAACCGAATTCACGGCGGCGGCGCACCGATGGCAGCAACCCGGCCGGCCGGAAAATCATGATGAGGATGAGCGCGAGCCCGAAGATCAGCATGCGCAAATCGGACGGGTCCACGAGGACGCGCCCGAACAGGTAATGCTGCAGCTCGCCGAGATAACGCAGCGCCTCGGGAAACACCGTGAGCAGCACCGCGCCGAGAATAACGCCGGGAATGTTGCCCATGCCGCCCAACACGATCATGCACAGGATAATGATCGACTCGAACAGATTGAAACTCTCCGGACTGATAAAGCCCTGGAACCCGGCGAATAATCCACCGCTGATGCCGGCGAACGTTGCCCCCATGGCGAACGCGAGCAGCTTGATGTTACGCGTGTTGATGCCCATGGCCTCGGCGGCCACCTCGTCCTCGCGAATCGCCACCCACGCCCGCCCGATGCGCGAATTCTGCAGGCGCAACGACACAAAAATCACTAACAGCGCGAGAGCGAGAAACAGATAGTAATAGGTATAGAGGCCAGGAAAACTCACACCGAAAAATTCGTGCGGCTGGCTGAGGGAGAAACCGCCGAAGGCCGCAGGGTCGATCAGATTGACACCCTGGGGACCATTGGTGAGGTTGAACGGCGCATTAAGGTTGCTGAGAAAGATGCGAATAATCTCACCGAACCCAAGCGTGACGATGGCCAGATAATCGCCGCGCAGCCGCAGGGTGGGCGCCCCCAGCAGAATCCCGAAAATGCCCGCGAGTCCCGCACCCAGCGGCAGCAGCACCCAGAATGGCAGGTGCAAATCAAAATGCGGCGAGGCGAGCAATGCATACGCATACGCGCCGACAGCGTAGAAGGCGATGTACCCCAGATCGAGCAGGCCGGCATAGCCCACGACAATGTTGAGTCCCAGCGCCAGCATGACATAGAGCAGCGTGAAATCGAGGATGCGCACCCATCCGCGCCCGAGTGCGGCACCGGTCAGAAACGGCAGGACCGCCAGCAGCACGGCCAGGGCGATATACACCAGCCATACCGCGCGGCGGTCATACTTCCATTTTTGCCAACGTTCGATCATGAATGTCATGTAATTTATAGACAGGATTAAGTATTCAGAAGTTTAAAATCCTGTTAATCGTGCTTTTTAATCCTGTGAATCCTGTCTATTTTTGTTTTCTTGGCGTCCTTGGCGGTTAAAATCATATTGGTTCTCAGGCGCGCTCGACCACGCGCTCGCCGAGAAGACCCGAAGGCCTGACGATCAGCACCAGGATCAGCACGAAGAAGGCGAAGACGTCCTGATAATTACTGCCGAGAAATCCACCGGTCAGCGTTCCGATGTAACCTGCGCCCAGGCTCTCGATCACACCAAGCAGCAAGCCGCCCAGCATGGCACCGGCGATGTTGCCGATGCCGCCCAGCACCGCGGCGGTGAAAGCCTTGAGCCCGAGCATGAAGCCCATGTAGTAATGCGCCAACCCGTAATAAGCGCTGACCATGACACCCGCCACCGCCGCCAGCGCAGCGCCAATCACGAAGGTAACTGAAATAATGGTGTGGGTATTGATGCCCATGAGGCCGGCGATGTCCTGCGCCTGGGCGGTGGCGCGCATGGCGCGTCCGAGCCGCGTTTTATTCACGAGCAACAACAAGCCGATCATCAGCAGGCAGGAAAGGATCATGATGAAAATCTGCAGATTGGTGATGACGGCGCCGGCCAGTTCATAGCGAACCAGCGGCAGCAGCGGCGGGAAGGTAATGTACTGCCTGCCCCAGATCAGCATCGCCAGATTTTGCAGCACGATGGACATGCCGATGGCGGTGATGAGCGCGGCGAGTCGCGGCGCACGGCGCAGCGGACGGTAGGCGATGCGTTCGATCAGGAACCCCATCGCCATGCATACGGCGATCGCGGCGAGCAGTCCCAGCAGCACGATCGTGCCGCCGTTCAGCTCCGTCCCGCTGCCCACCAGCGCGCTGATGACAGCCAGACAGATCATGGCGCCGAACATCGTGATTTCGCCGTGAGCGAAATTGATGAGCTCGAGGATGCCGTACACCATCGTGTAGCCCAGGGCCACCAGGGCGTAGATGCTTCCCAGGACCAGGCCGTTGATCAGCTGTTGAGTGAGGATGTCCAACGGGGCAGTTCTATTTCACCCGAAATGAGCGCTCTGGAATAAAACGCGGAGTACGCAGAAGCGCAAAGGACGCGGAGATATATGAGCTGGAAAAATAACTTTAGACTCTCTGCGTTCTCGGCGCCTCTGCGCCCTCTGCGTCATTTCCAGAGTGTATAGCCAACTCACTTGGTCTTCACGGGTGGTGGCGACGCGCCCTCGCCCATGACGGTTTCCAGAAACTCCCATCTGCCATTCCTGACATGGTAAAGCGTAATCGCCCCGCCGCGGATATCGCCTTTGTCGTCGAAACTGATAGGGCCGGTCACGCCGGTGAACTGCACGCGCGGAAGCTGCACCAGGTATTTTTTCGGATCGGCGGAGTCGGCCAGCTTCATGGCGTCAACCATGGCGCGAGCGGCGTCGTAGGCGTAGGGGGCATAATTCTGGATGACGCCATATTTGGCGGTGAACTTCTCCCGGAATTCCTTGCCGCCCGGCATGCTGTCAATCGGGAGACCCGGTGAGGAGGCCGTCACCCCTTCGGCATCCATGCCGGCCAGTTTCAGGAATTCAGTGGTCTGCGCGCCATCGCCGCCGAGAAATTTTGCCTTAAGGCCCAGCGAATGCAGTTGCCGGACCATGGGCGCGCCCTGCGCGTCCATGCCGCCATAGAACACCACGTCGGGATGCTTCGCCTTGATCGAGGTGAGGATGGCGAGGAAATCAGTGGAACGGTCGGTCGTAAACTCGCGCGCCACGATCGCGCCGCCCGCGGCCTTCGCCGCCTTTTCCACCTCGTCCGCCAGACCCTGACCGTACGCAGTGCGATCGTCGATGATGGCGATGCGCTTTGCGCCCAGTTTCCTGACCGCGTACTCACCCAGCACCTTGCCCTGCTGCAGGTCGTTGGTCATCACACGAAACGTGGTATTGAATCCCTGGGCCGTATAGGCAATGGCGGTGGCCGACGGCGAAATCTGGGGAATGCCCGCCTCGTGATACCTTTTGGAGGCGGGAATACTGGTGCCTGAATTAAGATGCCCGATGACGCCGGCCACACGCTGATCTATCAGCTTGTCAGCCACGATCGTCGCAATCTTGGGATCGGCCTGATCATCCTCGGTCAGCAGTTCGAGCTTTACTTTCTCGCCTCCGAGCGTGATGCCCGTGGCATTGATCTCGTCGATCGCCAGGCGCGCACCGTTGGCGTTGTCCTTACCGAGGTGAGCCTGCGGTCCGGTGAGCGGGGATACCGACCCGATCCGCACCATGGTTTCACCGCCGGGACCGGCCGCGGATTTTTCCTGCTTGTCGCAAGCCGTCAATCCGGTCGCCAGCACCAGCACCCACATCATACATTTCGTCATTCGCCGCGCATTCACCGAATTTCTCCTTGATATTTCCGCATGGCTTGCCTTGCGTGAATCTTAACGCAAAACCCTTGCCCGGGCCCAATGAAATACCGCGTGCCCGGCGCACCGACACAAGAGGGATTAACCGTCGCTGTATTTGGACGGGATGCGCAGTCTCAATCCTACCGGCGGGTCGCCGCGCCCCAGGTCGTTGAGAAAGCGCAGGGCATCCACATGGATGTTATATTGACGGGCAATCGCGGAAAGCGTCTCACCCTTGCGCACCACATGCTCGCGTGCCGGTTCGGTTCCCCGCTCCGCCTGCACCGGCGTCTGCGGTGCCGAAGGGGTGCGCGCGAGATGCCGCTTGATGCCGCGAAAGATGCCCGCGGCCAGCTGGCGCTGGAACGCCGGCGTGCGCAACTTCTTCTCTTCCGTGGGATTGGAAATGAACGCCGTCTCCACCAGCACCGACGGGATGTCGGGCGACTTGAGCACGGCAAAGCCGGCCTGCGCCACATGACGCATGTGCACCGGGCCGACGCGTTGCAGCTCCGCAAGAATACTGTCACCGAGACCCAGGCTGTCCTGCATGGTCTTGTTATGCGACAGATCGAGCAACACATGCGCCAGCATATCGTCCTTGTCGTTCAGGCTCACACCGCCGATCAGGTCGGAGGCATTTTCCTTGTCGGCAAGCCGCCGCGCCATGGCGCTGCTCGCGCCCTTCTCCGACAACGCATAAACCGAGGAACCGTTGGCGCTTCGGCCCGGGACGGCATCGGCATGAATTGAAACGAACACATCCGCGCGCTGGCGGCGCGCCTTCTCAAAACGCTGCAGCAGGCCGACGTAATAATCTCCATCGCGGATCAGCAGCGGGCGCATGCCCGGCTCCTGCGCCACGAGTTTCGCCAGCTCGCGCGCGATAGCGAGCGTCACGTCCTTCTCGTGCGTGCGGTAACGGCGTCCCGAAGCACCGGGGTCCTCGCCGCCGTGGCCGGCGTCGATGGCCACCACGCGGTCGCGTTGCACCGGCTTGGGTACCGCGCGCTCGGGCGTTGCCGGTTGTTTGGCTTCCTGCTTCGACTCAGCTGCTTCCTGTTCGACAACCTTCACATCGAAGAGATCGATCACCAGACGATGTCCATACGGCCCGGCTGGCTTGAGCATGAAGCTGCGCGGACGCGCCTCGGCCTTGAGCTCGAGCACGATGCGCAACGGGCCCGCCTCCGGCTGCCCCACGCGCACGGCTCCCACCAGCGGGCCACCCGTGTCCACGTCCTTTAAAGGCTCCGCCAGGCGCGCGTTATCGATGTCCACCACCAGGCGGTCCGGATTCTGGAGCGTGAACAGACGGTGTTCGAGCGGGCCGCTGACATCGAACACCAGGCGGGTATGATCGGGCGCGCGCCACACGCGCAGTTGCTGCACGCTGACCGGCTCGGCGCCGGCGACCGCGGTCGTCAGAAATAAAATAAGGAAGAGAAAACGCACCAGCCATCTCATGCCAGCGCCTCCAGCAAAGCGTTACCGTGGGATGTCGGGGTTGTAATTCGTACCATGCGTCCTGTCCCGGTGAGTGAAATCATAATATCCAGGTCCGGAGTTGGCAAAACGCTCTCCGCGCGCTCGGCCCACTCCACCACACAAACCCCTTTCCCGTGAAGGTAGTCGCGTACGCCGAGAAATTCCAGTTCTTGCGGATCATTCAGCCGGTAGAGATCGAAGTGATAGAAACTGATGTCCTTGAGGTCGTAGGGCTCGACCAGGGTGAACGTCGGGCTCTTCACCGTGCCCGCATGTCCGAAGGCACGCAACATTCCGCGCACCAGCGTGGTTTTGCCGGCACCGAGCGGGCCGTGGACGAAGATGACACGGGCATTCCCCAGACGGGAAGCCAGCTTTGCGCCCAACGCCTCCATCTCGGCAGCCGTGGCAACCGGTTGTTCAAGGCGCGACATGTCCCACCAGGCGATTGAGACGGGCGCGGATGAACGGCAGCAGGTCGGAGGCGAGCATGCCGATTTCCCCGCACGCCGCCGCGGCGTCATCGCCCGCGGCGGCGTGCGCCCACACCCCGAGGCGCGCAGCGTCGGGCGACAACAAGCCCTGCGCCCGCAGTCCGGCGATGGTACCGGTCAAGACGTCGCCCATGCCGCCGCTCGCCATGCCGGGATTGCCGCGGTCACAGACCGAGACCACGCCATCATATAATGATGCGATCAGCGTGCCCGCCCCCTTCAGCACGCATACCCCGCCGTAGCTCGCCACCAGCTCGCGTACCGCCGCGAAACGGTCGGCCTGTATTTCTCGCGTGCCCATGCCGAGCAGCCGCGCCGCTTCCCCGGGGTGCGGCGTGAGGATCCAGTCGGTGTGCATCAGCGGATCGGCGGCGAGGCTGTTCAGTGCATCGGCGTCCACCACCGTGGGAATCGCCGTGTCCAGCGCCGCGCCGAAAAGCGCCGCGCCCCACGCGCCCTGCCCCAGGCCCGGGCCGGCGGCGATCACGTCGGCGCGCGCGAGCAAGGGGCGCAATTCCGCGGGGGAAGCCACGCCATGCACGATCAGCTCGGGCCGCGCGGCGCTGATCTGGGCCGCGTGTTCCGGATGCGTGGCCAACATCACCAGTCCGGCGCCGGCGCGATACGCCGCCTCGCCGGCCAGCTGTGCCGCACCCGGCATGCCACGGTCGCCGCCGATCACGAGCACATGACCAGCATCGCCCTTGTGCATGTCGCGCCGCCGTTGATGCAGA
>Ga0209515_10004329_pt1 | contig 19256 bp, 19 predicted proteins | sample Subgroupgradi54m_FD_187454 | JGI IMG/M metagenome (GOLD analysis project Ga0209515, IMG submission 187454) | Subsurface groundwater microbial communities from S. Glens Falls, New York, USA - GMW60B uncontaminated upgradient, 5.4 m (SPAdes)... ...
TTCTTTTGCGGTCTGGGCAACTTTACCCTGCCACTGGCACGCAAGGCGGCGCAGGTGATCGGTATTGAAGGTAGCGAAACATTAGTGACACGCGCACGCGAAAATGCGCTGCGCAATCAGATCGACAACGTTGAATTTGCGGCACGCAACCTGTTCGATTTCACCGCCGCCGACTGGCAGCAATTAAACCGCAACCAGCCGATCAATCGGATTCTGATCGACCCGCCACGCGACGGCGCGGCGGCGGTCGTCAAGGCCCTGGCTGATCCTGCTTCCCACAAACCGCAGCGAATCGTCTATGTTTCCTGCAATCCCGCCACGCTGGCGCGCGATGCCACGGTGCTGGTGCACGAAGCTGGGTATCAACTGAGCAAGGCCGGAGTGATCAACATGTTTCCGCATACCTCGCATGTGGAGTCGATGGCGGTATTTGATTTGATTGAGAGAACATGATTTTGACCGGTTGGTTACGCGCATGAGCAACGGTCCCGAAAACGTCGTCACACGCTGGTTTGGCCCGCATTTTCAAGAGCTTCATCCACTCTTGCAGAACCTGCATCGTCACGGTGGGTCGCTGCAGGGTGTGGTGGAGATTCAAACAGGCTCGGGTTTGGCGGGCTGGCTTGGTAAAAAACTGGCGAGTTCGCTTGGGATTCCAGTGGATCGCTCGCTTCGTGGGTTTGAGGTTGAGATTCGTCACACCGAAAAAGCACTCGAATGGCGGCGTCGTTTTGACTCTGGCGCAGTGATGTTTTCCAGATTCGAGCCCTTTGGTCTGTGGCCGTGCGGATATTGGCAAGAAGATACCGGTCCGCTCCAAATACGCCTGATAGTCGATGTGATCAACCAGGGTTGGCAATGGAGGCCGCTGCGCATGAGTTTTCACGGCATCCGACTTCCGTTGTTTCTCTTGCCGAAATCAAAAGCCGGGAAACGCATCGAACACGGCAAATATGTTTTCCACGTTGAGTTTGCACTGCCTTTGATTGGCACGATTCTCAGCTATGGGGGTGCACTTGAAGCACAGCCGCTCTCGACAACAATTGAATAGTGATGTTTTCCATCGTGGAGTGTTCGAGAGCCCAAATAAAAAGCCGCAGCGTGGCTGCGGCTTTTTTGTCAGGATGGCTTGAGTTTAGTCGCGACTGCCACCTGCCAATGCAATCAGGATATGCAACAGGCTGGAGAACAGATTGAATATCTGTACGACTAGCGCCAGCGTTGCGCTGATGTAGTTGGTTTCACCGCCGGTGACGATATTGTTCAATTCCCACATGATGACCAGCGCCGAGAACAGAATGAACAGGCTGGAAATCACCAGCGAGAGGATCGGCATTTGCAGGAAGATGTTGGCTACCACTGCGACCATCAAAACGATGGCACCGATGGTGAGAAATTTTCCGAGGCCGGTCAGATCACGCTTGGTGCTGGTGCCGATCGCTGCCATGCTGAAAAACACCACCGCCGTGCCGCCCGCCGCGTAGGCGATCAAGGTGCCACCGTTGCTCAGATGCAAGGCGAATTGCAGTAACGGGCCGAGTACCACACCGAGTACGCCGCTGAACAGCAACAACAGGGCTGCGCCCACGCCGCTGTTGCGGTTGGCCTGAATCGCGAACATCAGGCCATAGAGCACGGCCATCATGCCCAGCACACCGAGAATCGGGCTGCTGCGCAGGAAACCAAAGGAAAGTTGCACGCCCAGCAGGCCGCCCAGGCCCATCGGAATCAATGCCAGTGCCAGCAGCCAATAAGTGTTGCGTAACACACGGTTGCGCTGGCTTGCCAAATCGAGGCCAGCGCCGGCGGAATTGCCAAAGGCGTAAGAACCAGAATTTTGCAGGTTGTCCATAACTTGCTTTTCCTCATCAAACGAGCGGATTGCTCAGACGTGAGACTACTCAATTCCTGGCGAAGTTTCAAACGCTTTGTTTGATCGGAGGCCGACCCCTGATTGTCACTGTGACATGTTAAAATCCGCAGTTATTCAGTTTTCGCTGGATTGCAGCTAATTTTTTGATTATTTTGACTTTTTTGGAGTTATACATGGCGATTGAACGCACCCTGTCGATTATCAAACCGGACGCCGTAGCAAAGAACGTGATCGGTCAGATTTACAGCCGTTTTGAAAATGCGGGACTGAAAGTGATTGCGGCCAAGATGGCGCATCTGTCGCGTGGCGAAGCGGAAGCGTTTTATGCGGTGCATAAAGAGCGTCCTTTCTTCAAGGATCTGGTTGATTTCATGGTGTCCGGCCCGGTGATGATTCAGGCCCTCGAAGGCGAAAACGCGATTCTGCAAAACCGCGATTTGATGGGCGCCACCGATCCGAAAAAAGCAGCCCCCGGCACTATCCGCGCTGACTTTGCCGACAGCATTGATGCCAATGCCGTACATGGCTCTGATGCTGCCGAAACCGCCAAGGTGGAAATTGCTTTCTTCTTCCCTGGCATGAATGTGTACAGCCGCTAAGGCCTTGCACCGTTATTGATGAGCGCGCACCTGGAACCGACCAACCTGCTGGACTTTGACCCCGCTGCGCTGATGGCGTGGTGCGGGGCGCGGGGGGAAAAAGCGTTCCGTGCGCGCCAGTTGCTGCGCTGGATTCATCAAGCCGGCGTCAGCGATTTTCAGGCCATGAGCGATCTGGCCAAATCCTTGCGTGAGAAGCTGGCGCAGGAAGCCTGCGTGCAGGCACCAGCGGTGTTGAGTGATCATGTGTCTGCCGATGGCACGCGCAAATGGTTGCTTGATGTCGGGCAGGGGAATGCGATTGAATCGGTATTCATTCCGGAAACCAGTCGCGGCACCTTGTGCATTTCCACTCAGGCGGGCTGCGCGGTCAATTGCCGTTTTTGTTCGACCGGGTATCAGGGTTTCAACCGCAATCTGTCGGTGGCCGAAATCATCGGTCAGCTCTGGTGGGCCAATCGTGCGCTTGGGGCGAATGAAAAAAACGAGCGCGTGATCAGCAACGTCGTGCTGATGGGTATGGGTGAACCGCTGCTCAATTACGACCATACAATTTCCGCGCTGCGCTTGATGCTGGACGATCATGCCTACGGCTTGTCCCGGCGCCGTGTCACTTTGTCCACCTCCGGCGTGGTGCCGATGATGGATCGACTGGGCGCCGATTGCCCGGTGGCGCTGGCGGTGTCGCTGCATGCACCGAACGATGCGCTGCGCGATGTGCTGGTGCCGCTCAACAAGAAATATCCGCTGCGTGAATTGATGGCCGCCTGCCAGCGCTATCTGGCCTTTGCGCCGCGCGATTTCATTACCTTCGAATATGTCATGCTGGACGGTGTCAACGATAGTGACGAGCATGCACTTGAGTTGATTGCCCTAGTGCAAGCGGTGCCATGCAAGTTCAATCTGATCCCGTTCAATCCATTTCCAGAATCCGGTTTGAAACGTTCGCCAGCGGCACGCATCAAAGCGTTTTCGACCGTGTTGCAAGAGGCCGGTATAGTGACCACCGTACGCAAGACGCGCGGCGATGATATAGATGCTGCCTGCGGACAGCTGGCAGGGGAGGTTCAGGACCGAACCCGACTGCAGCAGCGATTGGAGCAAAACACAAAATTCGGGCGGATTGTGGGGGTGGATGGATGAGGCTCAGAGCGGTGAAAATGGCGTGGCTGTTGTTGCTGGCCGCAGGCGTTGCGGGGTTCGCGGGCTGTTCGACAACATCGCAAGGCAGTGCGGGCGGCAACGACACCGCAGTGGACATCACCCATCGCACTGATGACAGCGATGCGCGCCGCCGGGCGCGGATTCGCATGGAATTGGCGGTCAACTATTATCAGGAACGCAGTTACAAGGTGGCGCTGGATGAGTTGCGCCTGGCGATTGCCGCCGACCCCAACTTCGCTGATGCCCATGGCGTGCTGGCGCTGGTGTATATGGATCTGGGGGAACGCGCGCTGGCCGAGCAGAGTTTTGAACGCGCTTTGCAACTCAGCCCGCAGGATTCCTACATCAATACCAACTACGGTTGGTTCCTGTGTCAGACCGGACGCGAGGCCAAGTCGATTCCCTATTTCATTGCGGCTACACGCAACTCACTTTATCCGACTCCGGGATTGCCGTTGCAGAACGCTGGTGTGTGTGCGATGCGTATCGGTGATCTGAAGAGTGCCGAGGAGTACCTACTGCGCTCGTTTCAGGCCGATCCTGCCAGCCCGGTGACCATGTTTAACCTAGGCCGGCTGTATTACAGCAAGGCCGATTACACGCGTGCAAAATATTATGTGCAGCGTTTGCTGGGTCGGGTGCAGCCGACGGCAGAAGCCCTCTGGCTGATGCTGCGGATTGACCGCAAACTGGAAGATCGCGCTTCGGTCGCCGCCCTGGCGACGCAACTGCGCAGCCGTTTTCCCGAATCGCCCGAGTTTGCCAAATTGAGGAGCGGAGCGTTTGATGAGTGAGGAAGAAAAAAAAGTCGTGATGGACGACACGGCAGTGCATGCCGTTGCGGTATCTGAGTCTGCACCGGCTGACGCTGTGCAGGAAGTGACGCAAGAAATTGCACCAGAAAATGCGCAGAAAGATGCGCAAGAGTTGGCACCGGACTCTGCACCTGAGATGGTTGAGGAGGTGGTGACAGAAACGCGCTTGCCACTAGGTCAGCAATTGGCGCAGCGACGCCAGCAGCTTGGCTACAGCCTGGAGTTTGTCGCCAACCATTTGAAACTATCCACGCGCAAGATTCAGCAAATGGAAGAGGGCGACTGGTCGGCCTTTCCGACCGGCCCATTCATCTCAGGCTTCATTCGCAACTATGCGCGCTTGCTGGAATTGAACGGCGAGCAATTGATCGCGCTGCTACCTGATGAAATCAACAGCCGCCCCACTGCGGCGGCCGAGGTGTTTCAGGGTTCGACGTTCCGCAGCGCCACGCGTTTCATGCCGCAGCCACAGCCGCGGCATTTCTGGCGCAAGTTGACGATTGCGGGAGGGGGGCTGTTGCTGATTCTGCTGTTGGCGTTGTTGGTCTTGCCTGAAGACGCGGGCCAACGCTTGCGCGATTGGAGCGCCGAATTGAAACGGGTGGAAGCGGCGGCACAAGAGCCAGTGTTGACGTCAGTGCCGGTTGGGCTGACAGTGGAAACAGAAAAATCCGTGCCGACGGCGGTTGCTGTCCCGGCACCCGCCGCCGATCCAAAAACGGTAGTGCCACCACCGGTAGCACCACCACCGGTAGCGCCTGCAGCTACCTTGCCCACCGCGCCACCGAAGTCGGTCCCCGTCACTGCGCCTGTGACGGCGCCTGTGACAGCTGCGGCGCCGGTCGCAGCAGCAGGGCAGGCGACAGTTCGCCTTGTCTTTGGCAGTGACTCCTGGGTAGAGGTGACGCAGAAGGATGGCCGCATTGTGTTTTCACAGTTGAATGTATCGGGTACAGACAAAACCGTGAGCGGTGTTGCGCCATTGAGTCTGGTGGTAGGCAATGCCAGTCAGGTGCGCGTCGAATACAAGGGCAAGGTGCTGGACTTGAAACCGCATTCCTCGCGTGATGATGTGGCACGCATTACGCTCGACTGATTCCGCATTGACTCATCCATTTAACCAGAACCCGCACCGCCGCATGAATTGTTTGCCGACCTCAGACCAAGCGATTGCCACCGGCGCGTGGCCGCGCCGTCGCGCACGTCAGGTGCGCGTGGGTTGGCGCGATCAGGTGGTCGCGATCGGCGGTGATGCGCCGGTAGCGGTGCAGTCGATGACCAATACCGATACCGCCGATCCGATTGGCACCGCGATTCAGGTCAAGGAGTTGACGCAAGCTGGCTCGGAACTGGTGCGCATTACGGTGAACTCGCCCGAGGCGGCGGCGCAAGTGGCTCCGCTACGCGAGCAACTCGATCGCATGGGACTGCATGTGCCGCTGATCGGCGATTTCCACTACAACGGCCACAAGCTGCTGACGCAATATCCTGACTGCGCGCAGGCCTTGTCCAAATATCGCATCAATCCCGGCAATATGGGCAGCGGCTCGGGCGCAGGCAGCAAACGTGACGACAACTTTGCGCAGATGATCGAAGTCGCTTGCCGCTATGACAAACCGGTGCGCATCGGCGTCAACTGGGGCAGCCTGGATCAAAGCCTGCTGGCACGCATGATGGACGAGAACAGCGCGCGGGCGCAGCCCTGGACAGCACAGCAGGTGATGTATGAAGCACTGGTGCGCTCGGCGATTGAAAATGCCCAACGCGCCGAGCAGCTGGGTTTGGCGGGTGACCGGATTTGCTTGTCGGCCAAGGTCAGCGGCGTGCAGGATCTGATTGCAGTGTATCGCGCGCTGGCGGCACGTTGCGATTACCCGCTGCACCTGGGGTTGACCGAAGCCGGCATGGGCAGCAAGGGTATGGTCGCTTCGACCGCCGCATTGTCGGTATTGTTGCAGGAGGGCATCGGCGATACCATTCGCGTTTCGCTGACGCCCGAGCCGGGTGCGCCGCGCAGCAAGGAAGTCGTGGTGGCACAGGAAATTCTGCAAACCATGGGCTTGCGCGCCTTCACGCCGATGGTGATTGCCTGCCCCGGTTGTGGTCGCACCACCAGCACGTTCTTTCAGGAACTGGCGAGCCAGATTCAAAGTTATCTGCGCGAACAAATGCTGGTCTGGCGCGGACAGTACCCCGGTGTGGAAAACATGAACGTTGCAGTGATGGGTTGCGTCGTCAACGGCCCGGGTGAATCGAAACACGCCAATATTGGCATCAGCCTGCCGGGTACTGGCGAGACGCCGGTGGCCCCCGTGTTCGTTGATGGCGAACGCACGGTGACACTGAAAGGCGAACGCATTGCCGAAGAATTTCAGGCGATTGTCGAGAATTATGTAAGAACGAAATATGGCACAACTAGATTAGTGGCTTGAAAGACAGTATTTACCACGGAGACACGGGGGGGCACGGAGAAAACCCTGAAGGAAGTGGGCGTTGGTGCCTTTCTCCGTGTCCCCCGTGTCTCCGTGGTAATAAAGTATTTGATTTTGAAGTATTCACAATGACCCAAAACAACGATAGCAAGCAACCCAAGGCAGACAAACTCGCGAGTGTGCGCGGCATGAATGACATGCTGCCTGCCGAGGCCGGGCTGTGGGAATTTTTTGAAGACAGTATTCGCGCCTGGATGCACTGTTACGGCTACCAGCAGATTCGCACGCCGATTCTCGAACACACGCGCGTGTTCACGCGTGGTATCGGCGAAGTCACCGACATCGTTGAAAAGGAAATGTATACCTTCAACGACGCGCTCAACGGCGAGTCGCTCACCCTGCGCCCGGAAAATACCGCCTCGGTGGTGCGTGCAGCGATTGAACACAATCTGCTGTTCGACGGCCCCAAGCGGCTCTGGTATTACGGCCCGATGTTTCGCCATGAACGGCCGCAGCGTGGACGCTATCGGCAGTTTTATCAGGTCGGTGTCGAGGCGCTCGGATTTGCCGGGCCGGATATCGACGGTGAAGCACTGCTGATGTGCAACCGTCTGTGGGAAGACCTCGGTCTGGAAAATATTCAACTGCATTTGAACACGCTGGGTAATGCGGAGGAACGTGCGCAGCATCGCAGTGCACTGGTGGACTACTTTACTGCGCATCACGACGCACTCGATGAAGACAGCAAACGTCGCTTGCTGACCAACCCGCTGCGCATTCTCGACAGCAAGAATCCAGCACTGCAAGGGTTGATCGAAGGCGCGCCAAAATTGCTCGATCTGGTCGGCGCGGAATCGCGTGCCCACTTTGACGGCGTGCAAAAAATTCTGCGTGATGCTGGGGTGTCCTACCAGATCAATCCGCGTCTGGTGCGTGGGTTGGACTACTACAATCTGACCGTGTTTGAATGGGTCACCGATCAACTCGGCGCGCAGGGCACGGTGTGCGGCGGCGGTCGCTACGATCCGCTGATCGCGCAAATGGGTGGCAAGCCAGCGCCGGCGTTTGGCCTGGCGATGGGGGTGGAGCGCATCCTCGAATTGCTCAAAGCCGGGGGTGAGACGGGTTACAAGGCGCAGACGGATGTCTATGTCGTGCACCAGGGCGTCGGCGCGCAGGCGACCGCATTCCGGGTTGCCGAAGGGCTGCGTGATGCCGGGCTGGACGTGATTCTGCATTGCGGCGACGGCGGTTTCAAGGCGCAATTCAAGAAAGCCGATGCCAGCGGTGCAGCGTTTGCCGTGGTGATTGGCGAAGACGAAGTCAAACAGCGTCAAGCCAGCGTAAAATCGCTGCGCGACCAGGCGCACGATGGTCAGCAGGTCAAGGTGGCGTTGAAGGATTTGGCTGACTATCTGTCGGAGCAATTGCTCGGCAATGAAGATGATGAAGCGTAAGTGAAGTAACTCAATTTATAACCGAAACTGAAAAGACCATGGCATACAATCTGGAAGAACAAGAACAGCTCGACGCGCTCAAGGACTGGTGGAAGCGTTACGGCAATTTCATTCTCACGGCGTTGACCGTTGCGCTATTCGCCTTCTCGGCCTATATGGGCTGGAAGTGGTACCAACGCAGTCAGGCGGCCGAAGCGGCACTGGTGTACGAAGCACTGCAACAAGCAGTCGAGGCCAAGGATGTGCCGAAAATCAAGGCCGCCAATGCCACCATGTTCGAGCAGTATGCCGCCACTGCGCACGCGCAATATGCCGCTCTGCTGGCGGCCAAGGCACTGATCGACGCAAATGAGATGGAGGCGGCCAAGATGCAACTGCAATGGCTGATCGATCATGGCGGCAACGAGGAATTTCAGGCGATTGCACGGCTGCGTCTGGCCGGTCTGCTGCTGGATGAGAAAGCCTATGACGCCGGCTTGAAAGTGCTGGCAGTGGAGACGCCGAAACCGTTTGCTGCGTTGTTTGCCGATCGTCGTGGCGATTTGCTGGTCGCGCAGAACAAGGTCGATGAAGCACGCGCCGCCTATGAACAGGCGCTGGCAGAGCTCAAGCCAGAAGAGAGCTTGCGCAACCTGATTGAATTGAAACGCGACGCGCTCGGCGTTCCTGCCAAATAACCTTCTGTGCACAACACCTTTGCCATGACCCACTCACTTTGCCGTCATCCTGTCGTGCGTTTTATTGTCTCTGGCACGGCGTGCCTGCTGCTCGCCGCCTGTTCCAGCATGAATCCGTTGAACTGGTTTTCCGGCAGCCCCGGTCCCAAGCCGGCAGAGCTCAAGGAAATTAAAACCACCTTGATCGTGCGGCAGGCGTGGGCCGTCTCGGTCGGTGCCGCTGGTAAATACGTGTTTCAGCCGGCGCTGGTCGATGGCTATGCCTATACTGCTGCAGCCGATGGCACGCTCAACAAGATTGCGTTGAACAATGGTCGTGTCGTCTGGCGTATCGAAACCAAAAGCAAACTGAGCGCCGGCGTCGGCAGCAATGGCCGGGTGCTGGTGCTGGGAACCAGCAACGGCGAAGTGCTGGCCTTTGATGCCGCCGATGGCAAGCCACGCTGGCAGGCACAGGCCAGCAGCGAAATCATTGCCGTACCGGCGGTGAGTGGTGATCTGGTACTGGTGCGCAGCGTAGATGGCCGGGTGAGCGCGTTCGACGCCGACACCGGCAAGGCGCGCTGGATTTCCCAACGGCCGTTACCAGTGCTGACCCTGCGCAATAGCGGCGGCATTCTGGTGACCTCGACCACTGCTTTTGTCGGCTATCCCGGCGGCAAGCTAGTGGCGCTGTCGTTGAGCAATGGCGCGCCGCGTTGGGAAGCATCGGTGACTAATCCGAAGGGCGTGACGGAGTTGGAACGGATTGCCGATGTGACGGGTACCCCGCAGATGCAAGGCAGCGAAGTGTGCGCCGCCAGCTATCAGGGACGCGTGACCTGTTTTGATGCCGCCACCGGTGAGATCGCCTGGTCACGTCCGGTTTCCAGCGCCAACGGGCTCGCACTGGACGTCCTGTATGCCTTCGTCAGCGACGAAGGCGGGCCGGTGCAGGCGTATTCGCGTCAGGGGGGGGCCAGTGTCTGGCGTCAGGATCAGTTGCTCTATCGTAAACTTTCGCAACCACTGTCGAGTGGGCGCGCCGCAGTGGTGGGCGATTTCGAGGGCGTGGTGCACTGGCTGTCGCGCGAAGCCGGAGCCTTCATTGCGCGAGCGCGCACGGACGGCAGCGCTATCGTCGCCGCGCCTCAAGCACTGACCAACGGTGTATTGATTCAAACCTCCGGCGGCAGCCTGACCGCCTTTACCTACGAATAAATGAAACCTGTCATTGCCCTGGTGGGACGTCCCAATGTGGGCAAATCAACCCTGTTCAACCGGCTCACGCGTTCGCGCGATGCGCTGGTGGCAGACTTTCCCGGCCTTACGCGCGATCGCCACTACGGCAACGGTCGGGTGGGTAATCGCCCCTATCTGGTGATCGACACCGGTGGGTTCGAGCCGGTCGCCAAAGACGGCATCATGCATGCGATGGCCAAGCAAACGCTGCAAGCGATTGCCGAGTCCGACATCGTGATCTTCCTCACCGATGCACGTCAGGGCTTGAGCAATCACGACCATACGATTGCCGACACCCTGCGCAAAAGCGGCCGCAAGATATTTCTCGCGGTCAACAAGGCCGAAGGCATGGATCGCGCGGTCGTCACCGCCGATTTTTATGCGCTCGGCCTGGGCGATCCCCTCGCCATTTCATCCGCTCACGGTGATGGTGTGCGCCAGTTGGTGGATCATGCATTGGATGAAACTTTCGGCGTGCTCGAAGACGCCGAAGACGAAGAAGAATTTGTCGCTGAGCCGACCCAGGCGGAGCTGGATGCCGCCGCGAAAGAAAAAATCAGTGCCCCCACGTTGCCGGCGAAATCTTCAGCAGCCGAGTCACGCGCGATCAAGATCGCGATTGTTGGTCGTCCCAACGTCGGTAAATCAACGCTGGTCAATGCCCTGCTTGGCGAAGAACGAGTGATTGCCTTCGACTTGCCCGGCACCACCCGTGACAGCATCTATATCGATTTCGAACGTGGTGGTCGTCAATACACCTTGATCGACACCGCCGGGCTGCGCCGCCGTGGCAAGGTGTTTGAAGCGGTCGAAAAATTCTCGGTGGTCAAAACCCTGCAATCCATTGAAGATGCCAATGTCGTGATTCTGCTGCTCGACGCACAGCAGGACATCACCGATCAGGATGCTCATATCGCAGGATTCGTCCTCGAATCGGGTCGCGCGCTGGCCGTGGGCATCAACAAATGGGACGACCTGGACGACTACACTCGCGAGACCATCAAGCGGGATCTGCAACGAAAATTGAGTTTTCTCGGTTTTGCCAACTTCCATTTCGTGTCGGCGCTGCACCAACAGGGCATCAACCCATTGATGCGCTCGGTCGATGAGGCCTACGCTGCCGCCATGGCCAAACTGTCAACGCCGAAATTGACGCGCACTCTGATCGAGGCAGTACAGCAGCAGCAACCGCCACGCCGTGGCATGGGCCGCCCCAAGCTGCGTTACGCCCATCAGGGCGGGCAAAATCCGCCGGTGGTGGTGGTGCATGGCAATGCGCTCGACAACGTGCCAGAGACCTATCGACGCTATCTGGAAAGCCGTTTCCGTGAAACTTTCAAGCTCAAAGGGACACCGTTGCGCGTAGAATTCCGCAGCAGTCGCAACCCTTACGTGAAAGAAGAACCTTAAAATTGTGTCTTTCCAGAACTTGAAATTTTGCGCTTTGGCTCAAACTCACTTATAGTGCCACTGCATTTTTCTATAACAACACCCCGGAGTCACTATGAGTAATAAAGGGCAACTGCTACAAGACCCATTCCTGAACGCTTTGCGCAAGGAACACATTCCGGTCTCAATCTACCTTGTCAACGGGATTAAATTGCAAGGTCAGGTCGAATCCTTCGATCAATACGTTGTGCTGTTGCGTAACACTGTCACGCAGATGGTTTACAAGCACGCCATTTCCACTGTCGTTCCGGCGCGTGCCGTGAACATCAGCAGTGGCAACGACGCAGCCGCCGCACCTGAAGCGTAACAAGCAGCCCCGGCATTCGTTGCTTGAGCGTTTGGGGCAGGGCATCAGAACTTGACGAATCAATACAGAGTCATCCTGGTCAGTCTCGAGATTGGCCGGGAGGTTGCTCCACCTTTGGAAGAGCTGGCCCTGCTGGCCGAAAGCGCCGGTTGCACGGTTGTGGCTGAAATTCAGGGCCGGCGCGCGGTACCCGATGCGGCGCTGTTCGTCGGCAGCGGCAAGGCCGAGGAAATTGCGGTTGCGCTGGAGCAGCATCAGGCCGAGCTGGTCATCTTTGACAACCCTTTGTCTCCCGCACAACAGCGCAATTTGGAACGTCTGCTGAAAGCGCGCGTGATTGATCGCACCGCATTGATTCTCGACATCTTTGCCCAGCGTGCGCAAAGCCATGAAGGCAAGTTGCAGGTGGAGTTGGCTCGGCTGCAACATCAGGCGACCCGGCTGGTGCGTGCCTGGACGCATCTGGAACGGCAAAAGGGCGGCATCGGTTTGCGTGGTGGCGCTGGCGAGAGCCAACTTGAAATGGACAAGCGCATGCTGACCGAACGCATCAAACGCTTGCGCGAAAAGCTGAAAAAACTTCAGCGCCAGCGCAGCACGCAGCGGCGTGCGCGGATGCGCCGGGGTCAATTCACGGTGTCGCTGGTGGGTTACACCAATGCTGGTAAATCCACGTTGTTCAATGCGCTGACCCATGCGCAGGCCTACGCCGCCGATCAATTGTTCGCTACTTTGGATACGACCGTACGGCGCATCTATCTGCCTCCAGTGGGGCAGATTACCGTGTCGGACACAGTCGGTTTCATTCGCGATCTCCCGCATACTCTGGTGGCCGCATTTCGTGCCACGCTGGAAGAAACCATCGACGCTGATCTGCTGTTGCATGTGGTGGATGCATCGAGCCCGCAACGCTTCGAGCAGATCGAACAGGTCAACCTGGTCTTGGAAGAAATCGGCGCACAAGCGATCCCGCAGATTCTGGTGTGGAACAAGATTGACCTGACTGACATGACAGCGCAAAGCGAGCGGGATGACTGTGATAACATCCATCGCATCTTTGTGAGCGCGAGGACGGGCGCGGGTTTGGAGCAATTGCGAGCAGCCTTGACCGAGATCGCATTGAGTTCCAGGCCGCTGGCTGAGAATGACATTGACACTTCCGATCCGATGCTCGAGTTGAGCGAATCCGGTACTGAATCACCTTCAACAGTTTGAAGTTTTCATCGAAAGAAAGCACATCATGCTAGGACCTCTTGGCGTATTGTGGAATCTCGGCGATTCCGGTTGGGGACGCAGCGGTAACAAAAACAATGGTTCCGATCCGCAACCCCCCGAGCAGAATCCAACGCCGCAAAAACCGACGCCGCAACGTCAGGATGGCCCGCCCGATCTGGACGAACTATGGCGCGACTTCAATCAGAAACTGAATAATCTGTTTGGTGGCAAACGGGGTGGCAATGGCAATCGCGGCGGTGGTGGAAACGGTTCTGGATCGAACATGAAAGGCGCCGGGATCGGCGTCGGACTGATTCTCGGTCTGGTTGCGCTGCTCTGGCTTGGCAGCGGTTTCTATATCGTCCCCGAAGGCAAAACCTCCATCATTCTTCAGTTCGGCAAATACAAGGCGATGACGACCAACGCCGGTTTTCTCTGGCGTTTGCCCTATCCAATCGAAAGCCATGAAATCGTTGATTTGCAGACCTTGCGCCAGATTCGTGTAGGGGGAGGTGTCTCCGTCAACAAAGATACGAAAATGCTGACCGAGGATCAGAATATCGTCGATGTGCAATTTGCAGTGCAGTACCGGATCAGCGATGCGATGGCGTATCTGTTCAATAACCGCATGTCTGCCAGCATGAATGAAGAGTCGCCCGATACCATCATCATGCAGATTGCGGAAACCGCCATGCGCGAGGTGATCGGGAAAAACAAGATTGATCAGGTGCTCTATCAGGGTAAGCCCGAGATTGCCAAGAATGCGCGCAGCATCATGCAAGCCATGCTCGACCGCTACCAGGCCGGAGTGCAGGTTGTTGATGTGACGATTCAAAACACCCGATTGCCGGAACAGGTTCAAGCCGCGTTTGATGATGCGCTCAAGGCCGGGCAAGATCGTGAGCGCCTGAAAAACGAAGGCCAGGCTTATGCCAACGCCGTGATCCCGGGTGCGCGCGGCCCGGCTGCCCGTCTGCTGGAAGAGGCACAAGGCTATTCGCAGCGGGTGGTGGCGACGGCGGAAGGTGATGCGGCACGTTTCAAGGCGATTGTGGCCGAGTACAACAAGGCGCCAGTGGTGACTCGCCAACGCATGTATCTGGACACCATGCAGCGCGTGTTTGAGAACACGACCAAGGTGATGGTCGATGCCCGAGGTGGCAGCAACCTGCTGTACTTGCCGCTGGACAAATTGATTCAGCAGATTTCGCAAGACGCGACACCGCGTGCGCCGACGACAGCGTCGTCTGAGCCGGCTGCGCCTGCTGCCGGGCTGCAGGACAATCGTACGCGCGATGCACTGCGCAATCGGGAGGGACGTTAATGAACCGCTTGTTACCTGTTGGATTGATCACGCTGATCGCACTGATTTTGTTGTGGACCTGTGTTTTTGTTGTCGATCAGCGCCAATACGCAATTGTCGTATCGTTTCAGGAAGTGCGTCAGGTGGTTGAAAAACCGGGCCTTTATCTGAAATTACCGCGACCTTTCCAAAACGTGCTGTATTTCGACAAGAGAATTCTGACGTTGGATACCGTATCCGTGGATTCCTATTTCACGGCTGAAAAGAAAAGTATCCAGGTGGACTCATTCGTCAAATGGCGCATCAGCGACCCGAAACAATTTTTGGTCAGCGTGAGCGGCAATGAAATGATGGCGGGCGATCGTATCCTGCAAAGTTTGCGCAATATCCTGAATACGGAAATCGCCAAATACACGATCAGTGAGGTTGTCTCGGGTGAGCGCGAGAAGTTGATGGTGGGGATTCGCGATAATTTGAACGAGGATGTCAAGAAAAATAAAATCGGTGTCGAAATTGTCGATGTGCGTTTGAAGCGCGTCGAGTTCGTACCGGAAATCAGTGATTCAGTCTATCGGCGGATGCAATCGGAACGCCAGCGTGTTGCCAACGAGTTGCGCTCCACCGGCGCTGCTGAATCCGAAAAAATCCGCGCTGATGCCGACAAGCAGCGCGAGGTGATCGTGGCCGAAGCCTATCGTGAAGCCCAGCGCCTGATGGGGATCGGCGATGCCAAGGCGAGCGCGATCTATGGCCAGGCCTTTGGACAGAATCCAGAGTTCTATGCGTTCTATCGCAGCCTGGAAGCCTACCGCGCCAGCTTCAAGACTCGCAGCGATGTACTGGTGGTGGACCCCTCATCGGAATTCTTCAAATACATGCGCAGTGGTGCAGGCCACAGCGGTAAGTAAGCGGAACAACAAGCTCCACCATGTGGTCTATCCTGCTCGCTGCGTTTGCCTTGATGCTGATTCTCGAGGGGCTGATGCCTTTCTTGTTTCCCGACAAATGGCGTCAGGCGTTTCTGCGCCTGACGGCGATGAATGATGGGCAGATCCGGTTCTTTGGACTGACCTCCATGGTGATCGGGCTGATCTTGCTGACTTTTTTCTTTTGACGCGGGTTTTGACTTGTTTCGATATTTCCAAGCCCCATCCAAGTCGGTATAATGCGCCGTCAAGCGGCTACCAAGTCTGAATTTCTTGGCAGCCGCTTTTTATTTTGTTTTTTCCAATTGCTATGCCAGCCTGGCTATTACCTGAATCCATTTCCGATGTGCTGCCTGCCGAGGCGCGCAAAATCGAGGCGCTGCGTCGGCGACTGCTGGATCGCTATCGCGGTTGCGGTTATGAACTGGTGCAGCCGCCGCTGCTGGAGTACCTCGATTCATTGCTGACCGGCACCGGGCAGGATCTGGATTTGCGCACCTTCAAGCTGGTCGATCAAGTCAGCGGGCGCACCATGGGCTTGCGCGCCGATATCACGCCGCAGGTGGCGCGCATCGATGCGCATTTGCTCAACCGTCAGGGCGTGACGCGCCTGTGTTACGCGGCCAGCGTGTTGCATACGCGTCCGGCAGGCCTGCTGGCGACGCGCGAGCCCTTGCAAATTGGTGCGGAGATTTATGGCCATGCCGGGCCGGAAGCCGATCTGGAAATTCTCGAGCTGGTGATCGAATCGCTCAAGGCGGCGGGGATTGGGCAGTGGCGGGTTGATCTGAACCATGTCGGCGTGGTGCGTGCGATTCTGGCCGGCGATGCAGCTGCGCAGGCGCGTCAGAGTGAGATTCTGGCGGTATTGCAGGCCAAGGATGCACCTGAATTGACGGCCCTGGCGCAAGGCCTGTCGGCCCCAACCGGCAAGGCATTGCGCACGCTGCTTGATTGTTATGGCAGCCTTTCCAACGCCGCCCAGCGCGCGCAAGTCAGTCAGGCGTTAGAGGCGCTTCCGCAGGCGCAGCAGGCCTGGCAGGCGTTGGTGGGTTTGGCGCAATCGCCGTTGTTGCGCACACATCCAGAATGTGAGCTGACCTTCGATCTGGCTGACACACGCGGTTTTGATTACCACAGTGGCATGACCTTTGCCGCTTACTGCAACGGTTTGCCTAATGCGGTGGTACGCGGTGGCCGTTATGACGATGTCGGGCAGGTGTTCGGCCGGGCACGGCCAGCGACCGGGTTCAGTCTTGAGTTGCGCGAGCTGGCCGGGTTGATGCCCGCTTTGGCACCGGCCGCAGCGATTATTGCGCCATGGCGGGAGGATGCTGCCTTGCGCGTGGCGATGGCTCAATTGCGTGCGCAAGGAGAGATCGTGGTGCAAAGCCTGCCCGCAGAAGATAAAAATGCGGATCAGGAAGTTCAGGAAGCGCAGGAATTCGCCTGTGATCGCCAGCTGGTCAAGCGTGGTGATCAGTGGGTGGTAGAGAAACTTTGATTTGGAGTCGGTTGTGGGACTGAATGTTGCGCGAAATGTTGTAGTGATTGGCACCCAGTGGGGTGACGAAGGCAAGGGCAAGATCGTCGATTGGTTGACGGATCACGCGCAGGGTGTGGTGCGTTTCCAGGGTGGCCACAATGCCGGCCATACGCTGGTGATTGGCGGTAAGAAAACGGCTTTGCACCTGATTCCCTCCGGCATCATGCGCCCGGGTGTGGCGTGCTATATCGGCAACGGTGTGGTGCTGTCGCCGGCCAAGCTGCTGGAAGAAATCGGCAACCTCGAAGCCAATGGCGTCGAAGTGCGTTCGCGTCTGTTCATCAGTCAGGGCTGTCCCTTGATCCTGCCGTATCACGTGGCGCTCGATCTGGCGCGTGAAGAGGCCAAGGCGCGCAAGGGCGCGGAAAAAATCGGCACCACTGGGCGCGGCATTGGCCCGGCCTATGAAGACAAGGTGGCGCGTCGCGCACTGCGTGTGCAGGATTTGAAAGACCCGGCCGGGTTTGCCGACAAGTTGCGCGAGTTGCTCGACTATCACAACTTCGTTCTGGAAAATTATCTGCACGCCGCGCCGGTGATATTCGCGGCGGTCTATGACGAAGCGATGCAGCACGCTGAGCAACTCAAGCCGATGATGGCTGATGTCTCGCGGCGTTTGTACGAAGCCAATGCCGCAGGGCAAAATCTACTGTTCGAAGGCGCGCAAGGCGCCTTGCTCGATATTGACCACGGTACCTATCCATTTGTCACCTCCAGCAATTGTGTTGCCGGCAATGCGTCGGCCGGTGCGGGGGTTGGGCCGGGCATGCTGCACTATGTGCTGGGTATTACCAAGGCGTATTCCACTCGCGTGGGTTCGGGCCCGTTCCCGACTGAGCTGCCGATGGATCAGGCTGGCAGCGTTGGGCATCACCTGTCCACCGTCGGCATGGAGCGTGGCACCACCACCGGCCGTGCGCGCCGCTGTGGCTGGTTCGATGCGGCCGCGCTGAAACGTTCGATTCAGATCAATGGCGTGTCGGGGATGTGCATTACCAAGCTCGATGTGCTGGATCGTTTGCCGCTACTGAAGCTGTGTGTCGGCTATGAACTGGATGGCGAGCGCACCGACATTCTGCCGCTAGGTGCCCCGGAAGGTGCACGTTGCAAACCGATTTACGAAGAATTGCCGGGCTGGGATCAATCGACGGTGGGCGTGCAAACGCTGGAAGGTTTGCCCGCCAATGCGCGCCGCTATCTCGATCGTCTGGCAGAAGTCTGCGGGGTGTCGGTGGACATGATTTCCACCGGCCCGGATCGCAGCGAAACCATCGTCCTGCGTCATCCTTTCAAAGTCTGATCGGAGCCATGTCAGAATCCTCAGCCGCTGCGCGCACGGAAAAATTATTGGTGTCGTGGGCTGAGTACTACCAGTTGATCGAACAGCTGGCAGAACAGATCCATCGCTCGGAATGGCAATTCAATCAGATCATTGCGCTGGCACGCGGCGGTTTGCGTATCGGCGATGTGTTGTCGCGCCTATTCGATGTGCCGCTGGCGGTATGGTTTGTCAGCTCGTATCGCGAACACGCCGGCACCGTGCAAGGCGAATTGCAGATCGGCGGCAGCATCGCTTCGGCCAACCCGGTATTGGGAGATCGCATCCTGCTGGTGGATGATTTGATTGATAGTGGCGCGACCCTGCAACACGCCCTGCCGACCTTGCCACAACGTGTGCCGCAGTTGCGCGAAGTTCGTAGCGCGGTACTATGGGTCAAGGCGCATGCTTCGCTGACGGCAGATTATGTCGTGCAGTCGTTACCGGATAATCCCTGGATCGTGCAGCCGTTTGAAGTTTATGATGGGGCCGAACTCGCGTTGCCGTTGGGCTGCGAAGGAAACAAGAGTAATAGCGGAAAATAAAAAAGCCCGCCTTGTGAGCGAGCTTGTTTATATGGTGCCCAGGAAGGGACTCGAACCCCCACAGTGTTGCCACCGCTAGGACCTGAACCTAGTGCGTCTACCAATTCCGCCACCTGGGCAATTCAGGAAGACGCGCATTTTAACCAAGTGAGTAATTTTGTCAAATAGAAGAAAAACTACAGAGAACGCCGCGGCCGAAGAGTTTGCTCCGGCGGGACGTTATGCCTATGCCATTCCCAGTCGGGAAGATATCCTCAGTGTGCTGCGCAGCGCAGCGATTCCACTGACTCCGGAGCAACTGGCGCTCAAGCTCAAGGTGGGCGAGAACGAAGGGCCGGGTTTTGAAAAACGTTTGGCGGCGATGGAGCGCGACGGTCAATTGATGCCCAATCGCAAAGGCGTGCTGCTG